>Ga0316207_10000388_pt1 | contig 75632 bp, 104 predicted proteins | sample 6weekpyrite_MG_FD_204943 | JGI IMG/M metagenome (GOLD analysis project Ga0316207, IMG submission 204943) | Microbial mat bacterial communities from mineral coupon in-situ incubated in ocean water Damariscotta River, Maine, United States -... | ecosystem: Environmental > Aquatic > Marine >... | reverse complement strand
CTGTCTCGTATTTTGCAAACAAAAAGGCATACTAGGGGCGCGGCCTCCTCATCAATAACATTTACTTATGCATATAATAACCACACCTTATCACCTGCCGCCCCGGCCACCGCCGCCCCCTCTCCCCTGTGAACTTGATACACACCGCCGCCCCCGTGCCGCCCTCCTTCGTTCGGACATGTCCGAAACATTTAATTTTTATATTATTTAAATTATTTTAATTATTTTATTATTTAGGTATTGCATTATTATTTTATCTGTGGTCTAATAGATCCATGGTTAAGGGGCGCACCATCGAAGCGGCCCACATTTTCAGAAGGTAGAGATATCATGACTAAGCAAGAAACTACAACACAGCCAACAATCAGCCCCGCTCAAAAAACTATCATTACCGCTATTCGTTCAAGCGTAAAAAATGGCAATACTATCGCCAGCGGGTTCAATACATTCATCAAAGCCGATGACAGCGAAAGCGTACAGGGTATTATTACTGTATTCTTTAACGAAAAAGAAACTCACCGCATCAAAAATGATTTATCTAACAAAGCTTTAAAAGATCGAATCACCAATCGTTTAACAAAAGCCGGTGACCTTACAGGCAAGTCCTTGAAAGAGGCAATCAGCAAAGAATACAATGCAACAAAATCTAAAGCTGAGTGTAAGAACTGGGACGCGGCCCGCAAAGCGGTCACCCGTGCATATGCTCAGGTTGATTTGAAGGCGAATATTAAAGACGGCATACTGTCTACCGGCCCTATCCCCGCACCTCAGCAGATTGATAGCGTACAGGGTAACGGCGGCGGCGATGAATCCAGCAACGTGTCAGACTCTGGCAATATGGATACCGCTCAAACCTTCGATAAAATCACCGCTTTGATTCATGACTTATCAGAAGTGGGCGCGAAGGCTGAACTTAAAGCCCTACAGGCGTTTTTAGCGGATACCGTCAACGCAATGGATAAGCAATCAAAAGCTGCATAATCTAACTGGGGCCGCCACCGCGGCCCCCCTTCTCACTCACTGAGGCCTATATCATGGAAAATACAAACACCCCGAAAATTTTATTTACCTTCGTTTTTGAGTTTCCCAATAATCACAGCCAGAAATTTTTCTGTGAAGGCGCTACTAAGCACGAAGCCTACACAAAAATACTAAACCAGATAGCCGTTCAGAAAATGCCAAAGCCAACCCGAATGACGGAATGTCAAGAGTCGTGCAATTTTGTAACTGACTTTTAATATTTGGACATGTCCCAAAATTCCAAAACCGGCCCCGAGCCGGTTTTTTATTGCCTGCGATATTTAAATTTAGAAATGGCCAGGCCCTGTAATATATTTTAATTAAGGGATCAATTAAAAGTCTATACAAAATCCTAATTGTGGCAGCCATAGCGTACGCCTGTGCAATCTGGGGCCGCGATGTGCCAATCTGTGCCGGTTAACTTATATCGACGCTGAGAAGGCCTGAGAGGCCGCGGCCCCCGTGTCATATATTCAAATAATTATTGTGTTATATATCAATGAGTTATATCTATTACAATTTGCTAATGTGAGAGGGTGTAAATGGCTGATAGGTTGACGTGGCGGCCTCTCAGCGTGTCTCTGCAATCCTATATGCCTGCGCAGCTGTGTATTGTAGTATGTATATATATATAATATTAAAATATTTTTATTATTATTATATATATGTATATATGTATTACCTCAGAAAAACACCCCTTTTTCGTAGCGACCATTTTTCTCAGAATTGCCTTTTATTAGAAAAAAGAGGAAGCCCTGAAGTTTTTCTCGAAACCTGAAAAGGGGCCGCGAAAAACACGTATTTTTCATTTTCTAATTTAATACATAGATACTCTAATATTATTGTCAAATACTATGTGTTTTAAAAATCGTCAAAACTCAAATTGTAAAGGAGGGAAATTTGCTCTTAGCTAGAGGGGGCCGCGTTTTAGACTACCCCCTAAAACTAAAACAAACACAATTGATCAAAAACTGTACAATACAGCAATACATAGATATAAAAACGAGCACCTCTGACGAACGGTACCCCTAATTGATTATTATTTGATCAATTTATAAATATGACCAAAGGTACTTTTTCTATCGAAACTTGGCATGTTTATCGCATACGAAAATATCGCCGATGAACGGTAAAGACCCTACAATCTGTAGGTTTCTGCGATATTTTAAAAACACATGTTCTCAGAGCAATTAACCGGCATTTTTACCCATATTCCAGCCCCTCCTTAATAATCTAATAATCTAATAATTTAATACTGGGGTATTGACATATCGCAATAATGGGTATATAATGGTAGTCAGAAATGGAGGAAAGCATCCTCTGACCGGTAACTTTCGGACTTGTCCAAAAATATAGGAAATTAGAAAAATGGTTAATAAAGACAAAGTAATAAAAAATCGCTTTGGTCATAGTCGATTGACTATTGACCCAACTTGTAAAAAACAGGTTAATGAAATATTTAAAAGCAAGGCTCAGAAAGAAAGGGAAAAAGATTTCATCAGGGACGCGGCCATTATTTCAGGCCTGATTGCATTAGCGGTGATCATGGTGGCAATAGATTTTTTAAGTAACAGTTAATACCTTCGGACAATGTCCGAACATTTTAGAAGCATTTATAGACATTGGAGAATATTATGGAACATGCAACATTGATACTAACTGTGATCGAACTGGCGGCCCTTGCGGCTTATATCATCAAACAGGAATTGACATGCGAGAGTATATTTTAATTCATTGGCATTTAATGGGCACCGGGTTCACTGTATATAACGTGAAAAGTGAAGTGATTCTAGACCTGTCACAACCCGGCCACACTCAATATCTAGTAGATAATCTAGATATAGATTTTTGTCCGGGCCAGGAGGAGTCATTGGAATTGAATTTGTTTGATTCTAATACACTGGAAATACGACAGGGTGATATTTTAGGTAAATCTCACCAAGTCATCATTCATTGAGGAATTCAGTCATGGAATTTTATTATGAATTTGTATATACCGCAGGAGATACCACACAAAGATTCAGTATTTGCTCTGAGAAGAAATTGCAGAAATGTGATATTCCGATGCTGTTTGATAAATTGCAGATAATCAGGGATTTTACTGTGGATGAGGAAATTCAACTAAATAAACTGGTCGGGGAATTTGACCTCACTTTGGTACATGCGGATTTTGTAACTAAAAATTAGCCTTCACTAAGGGCTGGGTACTCCCAGTCTTTACTAAAGGCATCGGCGGGAATATAGGCTGATGAGAACACCGGCACTTATGTGCAAGTCCATTGAGGCGTGATGTTTAAAAATTTGAAAAATGGCAAACGGTTTTACACACCGGGAGCCTCACTCGACAAATTACGACAGTAAACTGTAGGGGCCGCGCTGACGTGGCCTATGTAAGCAGTGCTGGCAGGTAGCAGTGATTCAGGATAATGACTCCACCCGAGTCAATGAACGCTGGCCATAAGTCCTTGGTAATATAAGCGGTAGCTTAAGCAGTGACAGTTTCGGACATGTCCCAAAGTTAGCAAAAATAATAAAGCGACTTTAGATAGGACTAACCCCGAACTGAGAAACACTTAAGCCAAATCCATTGAACCAGTATGCAGCACGTAAGTCATGATAATACATAACAGGTAAGCTGGCGTTAGACTCAGGTCTGTGGAGTGACTACATTTTGGGCGGGAGCCAAAACCCTGGCCAACACTTAAAACAGCGCGATTGAGCATAGTCTCAGCGTGTTTTAAATGATGTTGGTAAAGATTGGCAGACAGTACCCGCCCTTAGTGTGATAACTAAACTCATCAATGATGGGTTCACTTATCACATTGGAGAAAATTATGTATTATTACGAAGAAAATAATAAAGCATCATTTGATATTTTATTTAAGGACGACGAAGGAAACATTAAATTTATTGCTGAGGTTATTAACATAGATGACATTAGGGATATTGTAGATTTCTTAAATAGACGTGAAATGCGCTAAGGCAAACTTATGAAATATTATGCAGCGCAATATAAGTACGGAGCAAAGATAGTAAAATTACATATCTTAGCTTTTGATTCATACGACGCACTTTACTGGATGCATGAAAACTTAACAAATAACTCAGGCTTTGCTGTCTTCGGGAGAATATAAATGGCAATAAAAACAGAACTTAAGTTAGGAGATAAACTAACCGGGGCCGCGGGTGAATGGACAGTGACCCATGTATTTGCTTATTACATCTGCCTTAAAAATACAGAAGATGAAAATTTAACGATAACACTTTCTTCTGATAATCCTATTTATGCAAAATGGGAGGGTCATATAGCTTGGCCTTATAGTTTTGGTGGGTCATTTGACAGACAGCCTTCACAGTGCAGGTATAGTACCTTAGAGCAGGCGCTGGCTAACTTTACTGGGGAACCTGTGACAGGAGAAACTAATGCTAAAATTTAAATTAACTTGTGAAGTAAATGGTAAAACTATAGATGACGTAGTAATTGCTTTAGAAGTATTGACAAAGCAAATTGAAAGTGGATTTACATTGGCAAGTGATAAAAACGAATCAGGAAATTACAGTTATATTTTAAATGAAGAAAATGAAAAAGTTTCGGACAAGTCCTAAACTGAAGATGGTCACTACATTGAAGTAAGTAAGAAAGTATTTAACGAATTAGTTTCAGGTAATCACAAACCTTACAAAGTAGAAAATCTGGAACTAGCATGTAAAAATAACTACCTATCTCACGAAGTACATTTACTAGAGATACATAATTTTGTGAGTGCGGTGGTTCAGTACTATATTCAAGACATAAATTCATAACCAGGAGGTGATCTGTATCTATTGCAGCAATGCAATTGGAGAGTGTGAGCGATCTATTACTCAAGACTTACACAAAGCCGGTGGATGCTTAGGGTACAGTATGGCGGCTATATAAATTAAGCCATAAGACGCGGCATTTAGAACCCTGTGCTAATGCTCTGGATACGTAACCAGAACTTATTATTAAGGTAGAAGTAAAGCTAATGCCAATTACAAAAGAACAGAAAGAAAAATATTTAGAAGCTAAAGGTTTCCTGTGTGTTTATTGAGAAAGTAATCATGTAGCAGTTGAAGGACCTACCGAATTTGATGATAAAGGAGACTGCTCTCAAGTAGTCACCTGCAATAATTGTGGAAAATCTTATACTGATATGTTCAAACTAATCGATGTAGAAGAAATTAAATAATACTTTAATCACTGTAACGGAGAAGACAATGAAAATTTTAACATTAATAGCAATTTTACTTACTTTAACAGGATGCAAAAACAACTCAGATAATTTGGGTATAGAAGAATTATTTGATCCGGATAGCGGAATAATTTTGCATTTTTCTTCCGAGCACAGAACAACACTTGATAGAGTGGTGAGCGCTTGGATTTATTCTCAGGAATGCTCTGGCTTAACTACAGGCCGACCGCCGTTAGTAGTAACACTGGACGATATAGAAGGAAACAAGGCCTTTTATATATTGTATGACTTTGGTGTAATATTTATAGAAACCGAAGCAATAGAGCTGGGAGAAACTTTGAAACACAGCATGCTTCACTATATTTTAAGCGAAAATGGACTACACGACAGTTCAAATTTGCACCCTTCTCGTATATTTAAAGAATGTACATCAAGGAAACTTTACATTTATTAAGTAGAGTAATAATACCTTTATCGGTATAAATTTTAAAATATCGGGAGAATAGTCCGATAAAGTACTATTTAACTGGAGAATATTATGGAATTTGTAAATGCGGAAATTAAAAGTAAAGAAGACTTAGTGGCAAAGATTACAGAGGGTCTTAAATTGTTTGTAAGGGGCTGCCCTTTGTATTATGACCAAAGCTATGTATACAAGGGAGAAAGTCCTTTCAGAGTAGGAGATTCGGCTATATCTGGGCTATTTTATGAATATGCCGAAGTGCAAGAAGAATTACCCTGGCAGCATAATTTAAAAAACACTGGACCGGTACTTTGTTGGGTAAGTGACAACGACAGAAATGCAAGAATACACGCTTGTATGGTGGAGAGTTACCAAACTTCTACTTCAAGTCGGTACAGATTTATTTGTCAAGACGGCTGCAAATTTTTATATGCAACTCCAGTTGATCCCAAATATTGTTTAAAATGAGGAAGATTAGCCATGGAAAAGTCAATAAAATTATTGCAACAATCTATAGATAAGTGGAGAGATCCTTCAGTTACTAAACACGGTGCAAAAGATTGTCCTCTTTGTTTGGAATATAATTCAGACGAGATGTCTTATAGTGAAAGCTGCCTCCAGTGCCCTATAGCTAAAAGTACAGGATTTACAAATTGCAGAGGTACTCCTTATGGGACTTGGTGCAACAAATTACACAGGTATAATTTGGTAAGAGGTAACCCCTCCCTAAAATATATTAATGTTTTGGAAGCTCTTCAACTGGCTGCCAGTAATGAATACCAATACTTAGTTAATTTGCACATGGAATTAACAGGAGAAACTTACATCTAAACTTTGGGACATGTCCGAGAGAATATTATGAAATTCAAAATAGTTTACGAAGATCTAAAACAGTTGCCGGTGGAAAAGATAGTAGAATTGCCTGATGAGACTAAACAGGAAAATCCTGAAGGTTTTGAGCTGGACTACTTTTATCATAAAGAGATGGATAGGTTAAAGCGTAAACAACGCAAAGAAATGCTAGAAGAAATTCACGGCATGGCTTACGATTTAACTGATAAAGGATACTACGACTTATTTCAGCTAAGTGATTCAGGTCACTGGGAAGAGATAGGAAATTTGTACACTAAACTTTAGGACAATGTCCGAAAGGAGAAAACCATGAAATACTTAATAATTATTTTAGCAGTGTCTTTAATGTATGGGTGCCAAACCGACACTTACGAAACAGATAAAACCGACTATGATCTTATTGATTATGACAATGGTATAAAAGTAAGGGTTGAATATGGAGACATACCAACACTGTATACGTTTACATCAGCTTGGACTAGAATTCAGGAATGCTCTGGGCTAACTTACTATGCTCCATTTATAGTGGTGGTTAAAGATATAGAAGGTCCAGCAGATGCTCTTTATTTTAGTGATGGAGTTATAGTTATACAAAGAGATAGTTTAAAATATGGAAAGCTTATACAGCATGAAATGCTACATCACCTATTAAATAAAAATGGAATGTCAGAAGAATCCAGTAATCACACTTCTTATTTATTTGACCTTTGTGTGCCAGGCACCACAATAAAATGAGGCGGCCATGAAATCTAGTTCTATATTAGAACAATTAATTAAAGAGTTTCCAGATTGTTGGTTTAAAGATGGAAGAGAGTTTGATAATAGTCCAAATAGAATTGTATGGTCTGGAGAAGGAAGTTCAGTAAATGGAGAAATGGCTTTCAGTTATCAATCTTATGAGTTTGATGCTTCAGAGAAATTATATACCATGGGAGTATTAAACGAGTTAAATAAATTTTGCACAGATAGAGGATACTATTGGGAAGCCTATAACGGCGGAACTTATTTTCTATACAAAATGTAATTATGGTGGTGAGGTCTGTAAGCCTCCCTTGATGTTTTGAAGTTAAAGTACGCGCAATTCTGAAAGCTTTACAGAGCTGTATGATGCGAGTCGAAAATATGTGACAAAACTAATGCTGGATAAGAAAGGACGAGGCCAGCAACCGCCACCCAATTTCAGGAGAACTAACATGAAGCCATTAACACAATCAATGCAAAAGCAGCTATCTTACGAACCTGCAAACAAAGCAGCATTTCACCGAGAAGCTAAAAAGGTTTTACGTAAGGTAGCCAAATCAATGAACCTGTCAACCGGTGAGTACGATGTGCGCAGCAATATGGGCGGCATTGCAGTGTCGGGAGAAATTACACTTCACACTGATAATGTATATGTGCAAGTGTCTCAGCCATGTTTTGGGACAGGAAATGAAGTAATGTATAGAAAATGCAAAGGTCGTAAAGACTTCTGTGGAGAGCAGAATAATTTTGCACCGGTAGAAGATTTAGAGCATGTGAATTCATTCGCATGCAGGTTTTTAAATATAATTAATTAAATTTAGGACATGTCCTAAATATTTCAGGAGAATTTTAAAATGACTATTATAGAAGTAAACGAAGATAAGTTCTCTTTGGTAGAGTATTACAATGAAGGACAAGATGTGTCTGTAGTAACTCCAAATGGAGATACTGTAAACATAGCTGTAAATGCAAAAGGAATTACCCATGTATCATTGCAAGCAACCTGTAAAGGTAAAGTAAAATCGGAAGATGCGCCAGTATATCTTCCATCTGAAAGTAATAATAAAAAAGAAGTAAACACGCAAATATTGGGAATGGTAGACAATGATTTTATAGTTAAAAAAGCCCTTGGTATAATAAAGAAAAAATTTCGTAAGGGAAAATATATGACTAGTCCAAGTGATACTAAAGAATTTTTAAAACTTTATTTCTCAAATCTAGAGCATGAAGTTTTCACTACAATATTTCTAGATCAACGACATAGACTAATTAAAGTTTCTGATATGTTCAGAGGCACTATAGACGGCGCAAGTGTGTATCCAAGGGAAGTAGTAAAAGAAGCACTTAAGCACAACGCAGCGGCGGTCATATTTGCCCACAATCACCCATCTGGAGCGTCTGAACCTAGTTACTCAGATGAGCGCATAACTGCAAGATTAAAGGATGCACTAAACATGGTAGATATTAGAGTACTTGACCATTTTGTAGTGGGAGAGGAAGTAGTATCTTTCGCTGAACGTGGAATACTTTAGGACAAGTCCGAAAGTATACTTATTGAACGATTGAGGAAATTAAGATGAACTTACAAAGGTTATTTAACGTAATAAATAATTCTGTTTTTACAATTAACGGTAAGCTGGATTATTTTAGAGTAACTGAGGCCGTCATTCTTTTAGCAAACGAAGTACATAAGTATGAAGGAGAGACGGAAGATATTTGGACCATTGGGGAGGGAGGAGAATGCACTCTAGATGAGTTTATTGTAGGAGCCTACTGGCACTATACCGAATGTCATGATGGACAGTACAGCAAAGGTTATGAAGCATTGTCAGCATTGGGACAGGTGTTCAAACCTAATATGGCATCAGTAGAGCAGGACAATACTGCATACCGAACTCTTAACGATATGTCCAAAGGAGAATACCAAGGCCAGTAAATTAGCATCTAAACAGGTGATCCATGCGTACACTTACAATACAAAATGTAAACTATAAGTTTGTAGATACAAATGAAAGACAAACTTGGCTGTTAGATAAAGTATCTAAATTAAAATTAGGCCGGAAGCGTAAACCTAAGCCAATATCTATTTTAAAAGGGGATTTAATAAGCAGCAGATCTCAAGCTAAATATTACGCCAACTATATTTTTGATAATAATAAACGAGTTGTATATTTTTGGCCTGTAGTAAACAGGGAAACTTTTGATTTTAAATATATAACTATAAACGAACTTCTTAATCTTTTAGGTAGAAGTGTATGTAAAGAATTGTATAATACACCTAAACTTTATTTAGAAGACGAAATAGAATTACTTGAGAAATATTATGGGTTTGTATTTAAAGAGTACATACCATAACTTTAGGACATTGTCCGAAAATTTTAGGAGAACTTAAATGGCAAAATTAAAAAACATAGTACATTCAAAGGACGCTTGTACTTTAATATTTAAAGGAAACGAGAAAATACCCGAGCCTTCACTGGGAGTTATAAAGTTTCCGGGCGGTTTCGTAGAGGTATCAAGGTGCAGTGATGGATCTTACTACGCACATATTTCTTCAGATTGTTCAGATAACATAATAGATTCTAGAATAGATTATAACTAGGAGGAATCATTAACCATGGGAATACCTGAAATACCTTGTGCCGATAAGATAGAAAAAATCGCCATAAAGATAAAAGGCCCATACTTAGAGCCGGAAGACGGCTAAGGATAAGTAAAATGAAATTTGAAAACGAACTTAAAGAAAATAAGCTTATTCCATATGGTATTACCTTAATTATATATATGGCTGCAATAGTAGGAAATGCAGGGTTAGAAAATTTAGTTACAGTCTTCAGTATATTGTTAGCTATATTTTCTTATTCAGCATTTTCTGAAAGAGAAGGGTCCTTAGAGATAACAAAAAATTTGTATATCTCATCATTACTGTCTTTAGCTATAGCAGTATATTGTGGGTGGGTTTTGGTGTCAGTGTCTTGGATATTTATTATAGCGTCCTTAATTTATGCAGATAAAAAATTTATGAGAAAAGAAAATGAGAAATCTTAAAAAACTACAAATTCCTTTCGATATGAAAGAACTTGAAAAACTGGTGGCATCTTTCACTATATTTGAAAAAATTGAGTTCTCTGATATATCAAAAGAACGCATCAGGATAAAACTTAAAGATCTCAGAGAGCGTCAAGTTCCTCAGAGAACTGTTCTCATGGAAATGAAGGACGAAGATGTTGTTCTGTACTGGTTTAAAAATTGGTTGCACCCAGACCTTAAAGAATTTTGTCCTGAGCCTCCAAAGAGTACACAAGGTTGTTCAAATGAAGTAATACAAAGGGACATCAGACAGAGGTTTATAAGGACATATGAAAACGGGCAGCACAATTACGATTATACGCTGGAAGAAATTGACGAATACGTAGAAGAGGTAAAAGCTACATTCGAAGTAAAGCTATCTTACTTTAAAAAGTCAGGAAAATATTACAGCTACGGCAACTACTATACAAACCATAAAGAAATGTTTGAAATATTTGAAGAGGTACAGCAAAAAACAAAATCAGGAAAGTTGCCAGATTTAATTGAAGGTTATAGTGACTTTGTTGTATTAGTAGAAGTTCCAAACCATCCTAACAATTATCCAGCACTTATAAATTTGCCTGAAGATTTAAAAGGTCAGGAGGAGGACGAGCTTCACCTTTAAATAAAATACAAAATTAGGCGTAACATTAGCCAAAACTAATAATGTGGAACTATATAAAGTTCTGTGTTATAGCCGAGTCTCACTGTGAGACATAATAAAACCGAAAGGAAGAAACTATGAAGAAACTATATGCAATCATTTGTATTGTTTCAGCTATGTTGTTCTCTATGCCAGTAATGTCCAGCGTCTTAGACGTTGGCTATGACAGCACTGGAGCCTACACTGTAGCTGCTCAATATGATAAAGTAAAAACAATCGCCATTCCGGATCTAACGTACAAAGCCCAGGTCGCCGACACCGGCAACAGGTATAGATATATTAAAAATTTGAAACATATTACGCCGGTCGGTAAAATTATTCGACAATTAGCTTACACTAGAAATTTACATGCCAAAGAACGATTGAGTTGTACTCCATATGCTGGTGTGACAGCTGCTAACGCAGCAAGTTAAAAACTACCCGGTACCAAATAAAGCCCCTAAATTTAGGGGCTTTATTTTTCGGACAATGTCCGAATATTTTAGGAGAATTTTATGAGATATTGTATAACAGTAATTAAATCTGGAATGCGGATGATGGCATATCCTCATAATAGTTATGGGACCTATGAAACAGAAAGGGAAGCCAGAGATCATCTAATAGACATAATAACTAACAACTAAAACGAAGCAATAAAACAAACTTTTGGAAATATCGCATTTTCTGAGGTTAGGCCTGTAGAGTGCCATGTAGGAGGAGACCCTAAACAAGTAATTTTTGATCACTGATAACTAAGTCTGGAGAACGTCATGAAAAAAGATGAAGCTAACGTACAGGTTGGTAGATTTAGAAACAAAGTAGAATTTTATATAGGCTCTGGAGAAACTATATATTTGAACAGAGGTGATGCCATTAAGTTTGCCAATAGAATAATTGAGTGTTCAAAAGATATAGAAAAATGCAGCTATCAAGATAGCAGTATAGTTCCTAAAACTTATGAATTCTGTTTAACTTAAAGACAGTGGAAAGGAGGAAATAAAATGACCTTATTATATATGCTAGACATGTCAACTGGACATGTAACAGAAACCGACTACAAATTACTTGAAAGTAATTCTGAAATACCTATAAGAATAATAAATCATGACTATGGGTGGATGGTAAGTGTAGGTTACTGTGCTTCTTTAGGAGAAATTCTGGAAAAATGCTGCGAGATTGGAGATTTTGGGTTAAGTGAAAGTTTTGTAGAAATATATTATCATGCGGCAAGGTGTCAGTGTGCTTGGATAAACTTCGATAGAGACTCAGAACCTCACAAACTATTTGAAGTGTTTAACTGGTAGAAAATAAGCCTTCGTAGCTCAACTGGATAGAGCACCGGATTTCTACTCCGGTGGTTGCAGGTTCGACTCCTGCCGAGGGCACCATATAAGGACCTGTAGCTCAGTTGGTTAGAGCATCCGACTCATAATCGGAAGGTGAGTGTTCGAGTCACTCCGGGTCCACCATTTTTTAGCAAGGCCCTCCCGCTAAATAGCGGGAATAGAAGCGGGTTAATTTACGTCACCTTCATACACAAATTAAAGTACGTAATAAGCAGGAGAATATAAACTATGGACTAATTGTAATGTTTGATGCACAGACGCATCGTCATAGCTAAAGATGAGAAGGGAAAATTTTCACTCTGCCTTATTTCCTTCTCATCTATTTTATAAGGGTAATTAGTACCGGGTTAGCTCAGGGGTCGAAGCAATGTGCATATTGTGGAAGATGACAATGCACTGTCATAAGAGCGTCTCCCTATTAAGGAGAAGGTCGCTGGTTCAAATCCAGCACCCGGTACTAATTATCTTTCGGACTTGTCCGAATATTTAAGGAGAATTTAATGCCATTTCCAAAAGGTTACAGAGAAAAAAGAATAGCGGCAAGAAAAGCAGCGCCTAAAAATACTTGCGTATGTAATAAAGTAAGACTAAACGAAATGGATACTTCAATTGCAATAGCAGAAGAAGTAAGAGAAATAATCAAGAAAGAAGCCAAAGATAACTATAAAGGACTTTTGGTAGGAATTAACAACTGGCAATTGTATAGACTTAAAGAAGATATACCTAAAAACATAGAGGAATAGTGATGGCCGACAATAGTAAATTTAAATACTTTAATAACTGTGTAAATTGGGACCCAAGAGATGTAGAAGTAGAGGGCGGCCTTGCAGATCTAATTGAAAATTCAAATACAGTAGACAGAAATATATTCTTAAGGCATGTATCTTACCATGATCTAGCTATGCTAGAAAAAGAATTGGGATACACAAAAGACTTTAAGATGGAAAACGACTGGCATGTAACCTATTTTAAATCCAAGCACCACGAAGAGATAGTGTACGGATTCGTGCACTCAGCAATTGAATATATATTTGAACGGGATATAATAATATGACAAGCATACAATATGTAATGTTCATCACCGGACTGTGTGTAATGACTGCCGGTATTTTAGTAGGTATACTCCTTAAACTTATATGTGAAGGAAAGAAGTACGAGGGAATATTGTGCGATAAATGCGGAAAGCCAATAAAACAAGAACAGGCCAGGATACTTATATCTGCAATATATCTGGGAGATGTGGATAAATCAATCGGCTATAACTATCACACACTATGTGCCACGGACGAAAGATCTCATGTAATAGTAAACAAGCCCGATGGAAGCTCTTTTAAATCTAAGGTACTAGAACAAACGGAAAATTATATAAGTACTTCGTTTGGAACTTTTCACAGATCCACAGGTAGGTATATACTTGATGAGTTAGTGTATATAACCGACACTTTTGAGCAGGTGGGCCACTATGTCGGAAAATAAAAAACTCCATGCAATGGATAAGGAAAGCTGGCTAAGTAAAGTTTATGACGTACTTAATGAGTCTGAAAATAGATACCTAGATTTGGATGATTTGCATAAGAAGGACGCAGAACTTCAACAGGAATATTATGACGATGCTAAATCTGCAATGGATTACATTGCGGAAGAGCTTAATGTAGATTTAAATAATTTATAGGAGAACGTAATGTCAGTAGTACTAAATCTAATGCCTATGTACTTAAACAGTAATGTGTCTTTGACTACAATTAGATGTTCTAATGTAAGTCAAGATCAGCACTATTATTTAAAACGATGTGAACCCACTAGAATAGAAACCATAAATTCTCACCATGGTAGAGATTCTGAGGGAGAGTCTTGCTACGGGGATACAACTGAAGACCCTTACGGAGATCCTGTAGTGCAACTAACTGCCAAGCAGGTAAGAGGAGCCAACCTTTCAGGGCCAGAAGCAGCTTACGTTAACGCTATGGACAATGATGATTTAATAGCCTTATATTGGAATTAACTTTCGGACACGGTCCTAAAATTTTAGGAGGATAAGATGAAAAGAAGATCGTTTATTAAACTAAGTATTTTTGGTACGTTGTTTTTAGCAGTAGGAAGATTAAAAGCAAAAGAAAAAGTAGAAGAAAAAACTTCTGTAATTGAACATTTGAAAGGTACTGAATCTATATACCCGTTGTCGTTAAAGTTATTAAACTCAGATGACCAGTTACTTGCTGAGATAGATCTAGTAAGATCTCACAGGAACTATTATGCAGGTTTTGGATTCTGCATTAAGAATGGCACTATACATAGTTTAGAGTTTCACAGGAAAGGAGTCATAGTACTGCAAGACTTACTAAAAAATAAAACTTGCCAAATACAAATGAACATTGACTATATATCTACAGGAGACCGTATAGAATTTGCAGATTTGAAAATAAAACCTGAAATCTAAAGGAGACAATAAATGAAAACTGAAGTTAAGATAACAAAAACAGTATATTTAGATGAATTTATTGAAGTAGATCTTCCTTACTATTACAAGCATGACTTAATGGAAGACCATGCAGATATAGTTATTTGGGGAAAGATAGAAGATGACAAACACACTTCAATAAAAATACAAGAAAACTACAGAACAGGAGGTATTGAATTAGAATATAAGACTGAAGAATTATCAAACCTAAGTTCTTTGTACTGTTATTTTGGTGAAGAATATAAAAGCAATGAGTCTCAATATTTGAAAGCTAACTCTAAATTAATTTCAGAAGTCTCGGGTAAAAATTCAGCTATTATTAACGATGAAGTAACCAGCCGACTTTACAACCTTAGAAAGGATTTTGAAATGTTAAGAGATGAGGAGTGGGATGGAGATGCAAGGTCTTGTCAGGACAGCATTGATCAGCTAGAAGTTTTGATGGGACTTCTGAATGTAAGTTTAATAGTGGAGCAGTCTTATGATTAGACAAATAATAGTAGACAAAAAACTAATGTCCAAAAAATGTGAACCAGTTCCCCTTCCTATGGACCTAGATCACAGAGTGGTTATAAAGGACTTGAAAGAGACAACTCATTGGATAAAGGACAGATGTGTAGGACTGGCAGCTAATCAGATAGGATACCCGGTAAGGATAATAGCTGTTAAGCTGGAGGATAATGAGCATTTTACTATTATGGTAAATCCTGAAATAATAGACCATAAAGGAAAGGAAAAATTAGGAAAAGAAGGCTGTCTATCTGTACCCTCTACTATAAATAATAATGTTATGGTTAAACGGTGGTATAAGATAAAAATAAAGTACACAGCCGAGGATGGAAAGTCTGTAGTAACAAAAACGTACCGTAATTTTATGGCCAGAGTTATACAGCATGAAATAGACCATCTTGAAGGTAAGTTGATAGACTGAAAACAAGTAGAAATACACATTTATAACAACAGGAAAATGAAATGAAATACTTATTACTTATTGTTATTTATTTTATTACGTCTGAAGTTTTTTCAGATTCTCTCAGTGTAGATCAAGTATATTCTATAGAAAGCTTTACAGAGTCTGCTAAGAAAACCAGGGTGTCTGTGGATCTTTGTTTGATAGAAGTAACGAAAACTAAAAAACAAGGACTAGAATGCCATAACTACAATTTAGATAGGCAAATTATGGATAAACGATACCTTCGGGTTATTAAGATAGATCATAAGTTATTGTATAATGAAGTAGCCAATAATAACGAATGGTACTATTCTTTTTCTAAACTTGATCTAATAAATTTTAAAAGTGACAGAATAAAACACATCCTTAAAAAACAAGGCAAGTAAAGGATACAGAATGCCCAACAGATACAGGTGCAATAGCGATAATTGCAGAATGAGAGTAACCTTACGTAAAAGAAAGGAGGAGTATGTAAAGGAGCCAAAATGCAAAGCCTGTGGAAGTGGAATTCATTGTGTAGATAAGGAACGCAAAGATTATATAAAAAGAACAACCTGCAACTGTGATGGAATACACCACCCGCACAGGAAAGGATGTAAGTGGTGTAACTATTACACCGGAGAGTATGAAGAAGAAGAACTTCGTGAACGTAATTGTATTTAAACAACTGGAGAAAATATCATGACTAAAGCCCAACAATTAAGAAAAGCAATACTGGAAAGAAAATTTGTACACCTATCAATGAAAGATGGGTATGGTACAGAGGCCTCAGGAAATACTATAAGATTCAAAGAACTCTTAGGAGAAAATCCAGAAGAAGTGAAGAGTAATTACAATAAGGCAGGTAAGTGTGTAAAATTTACCGGAGTATTTTCTGACAAATCAAAAATAGAATATACTTACAACACTCGTCATCACCAGTTTAAATTAAAGGCAAAATAACTTTCGGACTTGTCCGAATATTTCAGGAGAATTTACCAATGACTAGCATGTGTTTAGTTTACGACGGCCCCTCTATACTAGATGGGGAGCCTATTATTGTTTTAGCTACCGGATTTAAAAAACCAAGCACCAACAGAAAAACTGGTCCCATCATTCAGACCTACATATTACGAAAAGATATAAGCCCAACCGAGGCTTTAAAGAGCGGCCAGGATACATCCATTTGCGGAGACTGCGAGCTGCGTGGCAACGCTTGTTATGTTTTGGTACATCAGGCACCTACGGCGGTGTGGCATGCCTATAAGCGAAAGGATATGAAGGTGCCTGACGATTTAACAGAACTTTGCAAAGGTAAAGCTGTACGCTTTGGAAGTTACGGTGACCCGGCAGCTGTACCGGTTCAAGTTTGGAAGGATCTATCTAAAGGTGCCCGTAACCATACCGGATATACTCACGCTTGGAATTATTGCAATGAAGAACTTAAGAACTATTGCATGGCCTCAGTTGAGTCAGTAGCGCATGCTAAAGTTGCCAAAGCAAGAGGGTGGAAAACATTTAGAATCCGCCAATCTGGATCAGGACTTGAAGCCGGGGAAATGGTTTGCGCCGCAGAGAAGAACGAAGATATAACATGCAAGTTATGTAAGATGTGCGATGGGACAAAAAGAGATGTGGCAACAACTGTACACGGAACTAAGTGGAAAATTGAAGAATTTAATAAGTCAACTCAGGAGGCATTATTATGACTGAAGTAGCCGACTATACAAGTACTGAAGACCTATGCCCTATCGGCACAATAGTAACCGATAGAAGCAAAGACGATTACATATACTACGGATGTAGCGCAACAAAGACCGGAAAGTTTAATCATCACTTTATACAACTAAGGACTAAAAGTATGCATCCAGATCATGACAGCTGGACTTACCGTTCTGTACATACTGAAACCTTAATTAACAAGTTTCCAAATTTGTTAGACCAGTTTCCAAACCTACTGGAGAAATAAGAAGATACAGTAAACTAGTACAAAAGACTTAAAGACAACTTATAATTTAAATTAACAGGAAAGCTAAGATGAAACTAATTGGATTCACCGGCGATGCCGGCTGTGGTAAAGACGAAGCGGCAACTATACTATTTCATAAATATAGATTCAAAATAGAAAAGTTTGCTAAGCCTATATACGAAGGACTATCTGCAATGTTGAACGTCCCTGTATCGGTGATAGAGGAAGGCAAAAGAAAAGGCACCTGTCCACCTGATTTGGAGCTAACCTACAGAGAACTTCTTCAAACTCTAGGAACTGAATGGGGCCGAGATGTAGTAGATAGTGAAATTTGGACCAAGCTGGCTAAGAAAAGAGCTAGAAACTGTATAAGACTTGCCAATAAGAGCGTAGTGTTTACTGATGTTAGATTCGATAACGAAGCTAAGATGATACTTATGGCAGGTGGTACAATTATAAAAATAATTAGGCCAGGACATGAAAAAATAAGCAAGTCATATCATGTAAGTGAGTCCGGTGTAAGTAAAGAATTTATATCTGACACCATAATAAATGACGGCAGCCTTACAGACTTGTACGATAAGGTAGAAGACATAACTTTAAGAAAGGCAGGTGACTTATGTTATCAGGACTCCAAGTTGACTCTGTAATAGCAGACAGTGACAACAAGGAAGTTGTCATGCATACCTATTTCAGATCGGGGGACGAGCTTACAGCATTGTCAGTTTTAAGAGTTAAAAGAGAGGACTACTTTGAATTACTGAAAGCTTTAAAACCTGTTAGATCCATAGGGCCGACTCACTACAAGTTATTTGGATTCCACTCTGAAAAAGAAAAAGCTGAGATACTTAGTCAGCAAGAGTACGAGTACAAAAGAGAAAACTATTTAGACAGAACTTAAAAATACTTTCGGACTTGTCCGAAACACTTTAGGAGAATTTCATGAAAGAAGAAAAAGAAGTAGCACAGGTTACCTATTCAAAACTGGGAGACCACCGTGGACATAAAAGAATTTGGCTAGAGGGTAAAAAATTAGCTGACATTGGATTTGTCCGTTATGCATCGTACAGAACTTTGGTAAATTACCAAACCAAAATGATAGTACTCACCTTAGATGAAAAAGGAGATCGTAAGGTAGCCGGTAGAAAACGAGGAGAAAAAGAAATTCCTATTTTGGATTTTAGCAATGATACAGTTACTAAATTATTTAAAGGAGCTACTCGGGTCAAGGCTACTTTCAGTAAATCAATTGGCCATCAGCCATCTACCATCCTGATTGAAGTACATCACGAAGATGTAAAACTAAACGACCGGGAAGACCGGCTAAAAAAGAATGCTAAAACTGGGTCAGTAACCGAGGGTTCGGCCTGCTCAGGTGCTGCTGTATTTGCCGCAGCCATGAAACAGGGCATGCATGAGGGCGGCGTTGAGTCCTCCGTTGAGTGGATCATTGACCGGGAAGGAAATTACCTCCAGGTTGCTTTGGACAACAATCCCGCCATCACCGGTGATACCGTCATCTTTGAAGCCAGTCTGGAAGAGTTGGAACCTGAACTTCTGTCCCCGGTGGATGTGTTTCAATTCAGTTTACCGTGCACCGGACAGGGCGTTGCCGGTAAATCCAAAAATAAAATAAGTCGAGCCGAGGATCACCCCACGGACGCCACCTCTGTGTTTGGAGTGATGGCATCCATCAAGGCCTCAAATCCTTCCATAATCAGCAGTGAGAACGTACCAGAGGCCCAAAGCAGTGCTACCTATGCGTTGATCAAGGCCGAGCTTCAACGTATCGGATATGTCATTTATGAGTACATTCTGGATAGTGTTCAGGCGGGGTCCTTCGAAAGCCGAAAACGATACTGGTTTTTGGCCGTGTCTAAAGGCATAGACAATATTGCTCAGGCTTCAAATTTTTCCATAAAGGACTATGATAAAACCTATCACACACTGGGGCAGTTACTTGAGCCCATCAGTGATGATGATAAAATGTGGGCTGACAACCAGTACCTGAAAGACAAGGCCATAACCGATAAAGCCGCGGGGAAGGGGTTTGCCAATCGTCAATTACTGACCGAAGACTCGCAACGTTGCGGTACCATTGGCAGACATTACAATAAGCGCAGGAGCACTGAGCCGTTCGTAACACGCCATCAGGACGATAAGGAGCGCCTGCTGACACCGATAGAACATTGCCGAGCCAAGGATGTACCTGAGTGCTTCGTTAAAGGCGTCAGCGCCACTACAGCTCATCAGATACTGGGCCAGTCGGGATTATGGAATAGTGCCCGGGGAATGGGAAATTTAATAGCTGAAATTATCAGCCAGGTTGTCAATGGTGAGGAGGTAGTATGTTAAAAGGCAGTACCGATGGCAGCAATTTAATAAACACGCTGACCTACGTATCATATGCACACAACCGGGACAAAGGAATGTCCCATAATGATCTGGTGAAGATCTTAAAATTACCTGCTGATGTAGCTGAAAATTTCCACTGTGAGTACGCTAAAGATTTGGAGGCCGAAAATGATAGAGAGTCCCAGCCACGTAAAAGAGAAATATAAGAACCTGCTTAAGAAGACTGAACTTATTTCAAAATTTTATAGTGAGTCGATGGGCGTAGATATGACACTTTTGGATGCCATATCTAGGCTGTCATTGGCTCATGACTACGATAAGAATTGGAATATAATGTTGACTTATCAGGTAGCATTAGAGGACACGGAGCCAGAAATGGCTGAGGCTATAGGAAAGCTTCTGGAGTATCTTAGTGAAAATACTTTAGCCCTATCTAAATTTGTAAGAGACAAGGAATCCATAAAACGTAGGGCTGAGGGAAGTATAATACCAAAGGGATTAGGGTAATTTTATTGACAGATCTAAATAATAGCTATATTTTAATAGGAGGTAGTGAATGGCATTGACCGTAGTTACGACAAATAGCAATACTCAACACCAGACCAACAACTTGGTAACCATCCAAGAATTGGCTGTAGCCAAAGAGTACTACAGGTTTGTAGTAGTGGACTTTAATATAGTTTGCGCTATAAATGAACTTATAAGCTGCGGCAAAGGATATACCAGAGAGGTCATAGATAATCAACTGCTTACAGAAATTCGTGCAGCTGACATAAAAAAAGTAAGAGGTATAAAGTGAACTGTGAACTAACAGAATTTATAGTTAATCTACATAAATCAAGGAAGGCCAGAAAGGAAGGTAGGCAGTCTAATGTATCTCTTAGTATCGGTACTCTGATAGGAAAATTAACTGTAAAAGATCTTAAATTTTCTGACGTAGACAGTTTTGTGACCTATGATTGTGAATGTGAATGCGGAGGAACTGTAGAACTTACATATGCGGAAGTTAAAGATAGGGCCGAAAAAGGAAAAGGATGCCTCGGCCCCATGTGTGAAATAGCTAAAGAAGAAGATTTAGTATTTACTGACATGGATGAATGTTTAAAAGACCAGTTCAGAAGAATGATAGTCTACCACTCAAATAGAGTATGTGAGGAATGGGGAGGATCTGGATCGGACCTTGACCTTGGCTCTGCTTATGAGAACTTTTATTTTTATGTCATGGAATTAGGAGCTACAAAAGATAACGGATACTGGATGCCTTATAGACTTATGGCTAAATACCCGTTCGAACCTGGAAATGTGGACATAGGAATTAAAGATAAAATGAAAGGCAAGCGAGGAGAGAAGTTGTTTATATACGAAGACAACTTGATATCCATTGAGGAAGCATCAGAAATTATGGGATGCGAGCCACAGGAAATTTTAACACTGCAAGAAGCCATGATAGCTGATGAAGATATCTATGAAAGCTTTATATAATTAAACAATTTTAGGAGAATTACTGATGGCAATAGAAACAATAAGTCCAGATAACAAAGATTACGAAACACTTCAAGATTTTATGGACGCCCCTGAAAAAGGGTTTGACTATGAGGAATTTGCTGAACATTACAATGAAGCACCTATAGGCGACATTTTAGTATTTGAATACAGAGGGTCTGTAATAAGTAATTTTACAAAGATGATGAAAAGGAGAGGACTTGAAAAAGAGCAAGACTATAATTGCAAATCTACTCAAGCAAAATCTCCCGCCAAAGGTATTTATAAAGTAGTACTAAAGAAACTTACTGACACCCCCTGTAACAGCCAATAATTGGAGCGTTTATGATTGATCGTAAAGTCAAGATGACTTTGCCTTATGAGGCTCCTATGGTAGTTATAAAGGACCCCAATAAGAACAAAGGATTAGTCGAGCCGTTATTTATATTTTCATTGAGTGAATTTGAATTTAAGAATGGAAACGTAAGGTGGACTATAAATACTCCAGAAGGTCGAATGGTGGAGGGAAGTATAGGAGAAGTTGAACTTGAGAATTTATGTAATTCTGAAGGTAAAATTTCGGTAGTACTATCTATACCGGTAACTCTACACAAACAAAATCCTACTTTATCTCCAGAGTTTATAATAATAATTCCAGAGCATCTTAGAGTTTATCCTTTAAGTATGCTAAAGAAAAAGTATGGGACAGGTGCCCAAAATTTGTTTCGTTAGGAGACATGTAAATGTTTAGGTATTACAGCATTACAGAAAAATCTCCTTGGGAGATGACAATAGATTCCCCAGAGGCTTTAAAAACTCTGATAGAAAAAGAATGTGCAATGGTTAGCATATTGGGGATATCTGATGAATTTACAGAAGAAAGTGATCAGGACAAAATAACCTACAAAGGAGGCCTGTATTTCGATATAGACTTTGACGGTGAAATAAATAAAAGCATAGAAGCCCTTTACGAATTATTAGGAAAGCTTAAATATCAGGGAGTTGATAGGCAGGATATTTTAGTTTGGGCCTCAGGTAAAAAAGGATTCCATATAATTATACCTGAGAAAGTTTTCAGTTCGGGAAGACCAACAAGGTACCTTCCTTACATCTACAAAGAAATGGCACTTGAATTGTTTGTAGATGGAATAGATATGGTTGTTTACTCTGGAAAGAAAGGAAGACTTTGGAGACAAGAGAACGTAAGAAGGTCTGACAATGGTATGTACAAAGTTGGACTTCTTCCTGAAGAAGTAGAAAACCTAACTGTACAAAGTTATGCAGACATTATATTAAACTCAAGAAATATAGAACAGCTAACACCTTGTAAACAAGCTCCTAAACTTTCTGTTCTTTTTGAGCTGTGTAAGAAAAGAACTATATTCAAACAGAAACAGAAAAAACAAAACATAGAATCAGAAATAGCTGATGAAGTATTGGCTCAGTTCTCAGAGACTCTGCCCGGATGCATTCAAAAATTAGTAGAAGAAGGAGATAGTGAAGGCACCTCAAATTTCAATCAAGCGGCTATGCAGTTTGGTATATTTGTAGCCAGGTCAAAGATGCACAGGAATTTTTGGCAGCCGTTTGTTGACTCTATGGCCAAAAATGTAACCTCGGGTACTTACAAGTCTGAGAAGAGTCGTTCAGACCATTTAGTAGGAATGATACGATACGCCGCATCCTCCAAAAGTATGAAGTTTTCAAGAGGGGCTTTGTTTTCTGTAATAGAACCTTGTGGAAGCTGCCCCATATGCCAAAGTGAAGATGGATCTCTTATACAAGATGTTGCCGAAGATAACTTGGCCGGGATTACTGAAAGATCTGATGGGTATTATATTAAGACAGCTGATGGAGCACGTAGGATAACTACCTACACTTTAAAACCTGAAAACTATTTCACGACCAAGGCACAAGATACAGAACTTACACGCAGGGTAGGAATAGAAGCCTGCGTTGTGGTAAACGGAATTGATATAGTATCTGTGAGGATAGACGAAGGGGCTTGGGACTCTAAAAGCGGACTCATTAAAGAACTTAGAGGTATACACAATTTAGCGTTTCTTGGTGGAGATCAGGAAGTTCAGAGACTTAAACATTATTTATTTACAAAGGAGTTTGACATGGGAGAAATCCAACAAGTCTTCTCTGCCGGTATTCATAGACATCCAGTAGGAAAGTTATCAACCTTGGTTTATGTTGAGCCAGGCTTTTCAGTTACAGCTCAAAAAGAAAGAGATACTCATTATGTGGATGGAAGAATACCTGCACCTCCTAGAATTTCGTCTCAGGAATTTCCGGACACCGATAATCCAGAATTTAGAGAAACTATAAAAGCGCTGCTTAAAGTAAATCAGCCACACATAGTTGGGCAGATACTGGGTTGGTATGCAGCATGTCATCTAAAGGTCCACCTTCAAAGTGTAGAGAATCAATTCCCTATATTAAATCTTTGGGGAAATGCAGAATCTGGAAAGACTACAACAGCTTGTTTGTTTGCATGCCTTTCAGGTTGTGATTATATAATGGAGGATTCTCCACTATCTTTGGGAGGTGCAACACCTTGGGCGGTGGCAAACTTTGCAGCGTCCTCTACTACCATTCCAAGACTATTGGATGAGTTTAATAAATCTAAAATAAAAGAGGCCAGTTATAACTACTTTGCTGAAGTAATGAAGGCCGCCTGGAACAATCAAACATTTTCCAGAGGGTCGGTTACCAGTGCAGCCAAGGCTGATGGTAAAGGAAGGTCAGGAGCCGCTGTAATTGATTATAAAATCTCTGGCCCTCTGGCAGTTATGTCTGAGCAATCTCCAGAGATGCCGGCACTTAAACAAAGGATGGTGCAGGTAAGTATGTCAACTAAATCTAGAGAAGGATGCGATGATTATTTCTATATAACTCTGGAAAATAGGAAGCAGTTATGGAGGGCTTCTCGTGCAATGGTTTGGGCTAGTTTGGACAAATTACCAAGTTGGTCCAGTAAGAAAATGAAGGACTACAGGGAAGTTATCCCTAAAAAGATAGAAGCCAGATCTAATTACTCTTACCGAGTTGTTTTAACTGGTCTGGACTTTTTTCAGGAAGTTATGGAAGGACTTAAACTGGATTTAACTACCGAGATAGAAGATTTGAAAAAAGCTGTATTGACTCACCTATCCGGACATGAGCAACATATTAGTAGAGACAAAGGAAAGACTGAAGTTGATGCGGTTATGGAAGCGTTTAATATTATGGCAGGAATGGAAGATGGAAGCAGTGGAAGAAACTATTTAGTAAGTGGAAAACAATACATACTTTCTGAAGGTAAGTTGTACGTTGACACCTTAATGGCACATGCCATGTATAGAAGATACGCAAGATCATTTTCAGAAAGGGTGGTTATATCCAATCATGCACAATTTGCTACACTACTAAAACAAGAAGGCTACTTTATAGAATCTAAAAAACTAACTGTAGTATCAAGTATTAGAAACATGGAGGTTCTAGATATGGAAGCCATGGCAGAGAAGGGATTGGAAACAGGTCATTTCCATTCCGAAGCTGAAATTGTATGAGCTGGACCCTTGAAAAATATCTACAAGAAGCTGGCATAGGAGACATTCCTGAGTGGGCTGACGATGTATTAATAAACATTAATGATGACCCATCGTTAGTACCATTCAATCATCAAGTTACAGGATTGTCTCAGGCAGTTTATTGGGAAAGGTTTGGACTTTATGATGACACAGGAACCGGTAAGACTTTAATATCTCAGGCGTATGTAGCGTACCAAAATGGGTTAGGAAATAAAGTAATAGGGATAATGCCTCCTATATTAGTTAACCAATACTATGAAAGTTTTGGGACAAATCTTCAGGGAGCTGAAAACCATTTAGACATACTTAGATTCAATCAAACTCCCAAAGAAAGATTTAATTTATTAGCTAAATGGAGAGCCACTGATAGTTTTCCAAACCTTTTGTTAATGTCATATCAGATGTTTTTAAAGCACTGGAGAGATCTTAAATTTGATTACAGAGTTTTGATAGCAGATGAAGCTCAAGCTTTAAAAAATCCTGACTCTAAAATACACGCCTCTGTTAATTCTTTCATAGGTGGAAGAGATACGGAGGAGTCAAATTTTTTAGCCATGACAGGTACTCCTATTCACAATGGTTTGAGAGATGCTTACGGGTTAATAAGATTAATAACTCCGGGAAGATACTCCAGTTGGGATAACTTCGCTATGTTGCATTGCATATTTAATGAAAATGTTAAGTATGAGCAGATACTAGCGTATAAAAACCACGAGCACTTATATCATGGACTATATTTGCAAGCGCGTAGAGTTCTAAAATCTGAAGTTCTAGACTTGCCTGAAAAACTGGTGTCAAGGATTCCAGTTTGGTTACATCCCAAACATAAAAAGTTATATGATACTTTAGTTAGGGAGCGTGTACTTGAGATGGGAGATGAGATAATAGATGCGATAAATCAATCATCACTTCGCATGAAGTTAATGAAAATAGTCAGTACCCCTGAGAATTTTACTGAAGATAAGAAAATAGTAAACTTATGGATGTCAGCGGTTGATGAAGTTGTAGATACAGTAAATCCTGTAACAAACAAACTAATAATATTCGCACATTTCAATGACACCATTGAGAAACTATTTGAATACTATAAAGGATTTAATCCAGCTATAATTTACGGAGGCAAATATTGTAAAGATCCCAGCAAAGAGAAATTAAAGTTCCAGACCGATGATAGTTGTAGAGTTCTTGTAGCTCACCCTAAATCTGCTGGGGCTGGCCTCGATTTTCAAAGAGTATGCAGTAATGTATTTTTTGTAGAACCTACAGGAGTTCCGGGAGATGTTACACAATGTTCTGACAGAGTTTACAGGGCAGGGCAGGATGAGCCGGTTAATATTTATTTCTTGGATGCTATAGATACCAGCTATACTAGAATACTGGAACAGATGTTACACAAAGAAGGTGAAGCTAATATAGTTTACCGTGACAATAAAGAATTGCTGCGTGATTTAATAGGAAAGAAAGCAGCCTAACTTAGGATAATATTATGATATTACTAAACTGTAGTGTGTGGCTTGGACCTGGCAGAAATATGACGGATGAGCAAGTGCTAAAATTTCCGGCCACTATTAAGTCAAGTTCGTTTGCATCTAACCTTCCTATAGGTGAAACACTGAATAGACTTAAAAACTATCAAGATGCTTATAATGCAAAATATTCCATAGCTATAAATATCACTTTGTTAGGAGTATCTAAAGTATCTGGAGACATACTTACTGATACACTTGAAGCTCTTAATGTAGAGTTTGTTAGTAATCTACCACAATGTTTAGAAGACTTTAATAACCTTTAGGAGAAACTTATGGCAGCAGATATAGAAATAGCAGTTGAGTTTATACACCAAACCAAAGACGCCTACAGATTTTCTGATGGTAGCAAGGAGTTTTGGATTCCAAAGAGTGCAGTCAACGATTATTGCGAAACTAATGGAAACATAAGCAGTATATTCATAAGTGAATGGTGGGCCAATAATAAGGAGTTAATATGAGTCCAATACCCAGCGCCACTTACAAATTAAAAGTTCCTGGAGAATCTGAGCAAACTATTTACTTTACAATTTTGGGAGAAACTATTCCCACTGCTTTCTTCGTAAATAGTAAAGAGATGAACTCGTTTCAATGGGTGACTTCTTTAATGACTTCTTATTCAAGGCAGGTAAGTTTAGGGGCCAACATAAAAGATATAATTTCGGACATGTCCGAAACTTTTGATCCTAATGGTAAGTATGTAATACCTGACGGAACCGGACGTGTGGCCAATAGCATTGTTCATCATTTGGGGATGGTACTTGATAAACATGTAAACAAACTGGAGAAAGATAATGGCGAAGAAACTTGATACAGTGAGGTTAGATACCTGCAGCTCCGAAGGAGGAGAGTATGCCGCCCATTTAGAATTTGAAGACGGTATAACTCACAGTATAGTCTTAAATTATGAAGAAGAACGGTCAGCTGTAGCTGCGAAGCTTCGTATATTGGCACGCAATATTGAATGCGATCCTAAATTAACAATAGGAGGTTGATATGAAATAGACTTGAGAGTAAACTATTTATGTGGATGTAAAACTCTACATTAAACTGAAACTGTAAATTAGAATTTATTCTATTTTTGGAGAATTAAAATGGCATTAAAAAAGAAGACAAAACCTGTCGATGTTAAAACTGACGAAGAAAAATCACCTGAAGTTAATTCAGCGCCGGCTAATGAAGCAGCCCCTACTCAAGAAAGTGAAGCAGCTGAAGCAGCTCAAGTTGAAGTAGCTAACACAGAAACTGAAGTTGAAGCAGCTGTAGAACAGGCTTCGGATAGCACTGAAGTATCAACTTCTGCACAATCTACTTCTGTAGCAACAACCCCGGGCGGCGGAAACTTTTCTGACCAGGCAGCTGAAGAAGGGTTCGAAGGCGTTGAGCTGGGATATTTCTCATTTCCAAGTATCAAACTACCCAGTGATGGCGTATTTGAGACCAATGGAAAAGTAGTTCTGGGTAAGTTTGTAGATGTTATTGTTACTCAAAGCAAAGCAAAATACCTCATAAAGCCTGCCGGTGCTATCCAAAAGGATAAGCGAGTAAACTTCAGCTACGATGTAATGAAGGAAGACTCTGGAGTTTCTCTGGAAGGTAATACAGTTCCTCAACTAAAAAAAGAGTGGGGAGTAGATAGTCTGGAAATTAAAAAGTATCTAGAAATTCCTGCCATGTTGGTGGGCGCTGATCATACTGAAGAACTTAACGGAGAAATGGTTATGCTATCAGTTCCTCCTTCAGGTGTTCAGAGATTTAGTGGGCATCTGGCTATGCTTAAGTTCACTGGAAAGGGAAGTCCAAAGGAAGTGGTTACACGCTGTGCAGTAGGTGCTAAAGTCTCTAACAATGGAGATGATTTCTACCCTTGGGAGTTTAAATACCTAAGAGCAGCATAAAGTCAGCACTTAAGTAGGGGGCGGAAACGTCCTCTACTATTTTTATTAGAATTTATTAACAGTTTAGGAGTTAGCTATGTCACAAGATGAAGGACCTTGGGTAATTTTAGATGCAAGAGCGGTCATGCATCATTGCTTCAACATGGGAAAAGATCCAGAGAGAATTCTGGGTGAAGACGGAGAGATGTACAACACAGCGGAGTTTGCTTTCAGAAACTTCCTCAATAGATATATGGCACCAGCACTTGAGATAGTGTCACCAACAAATTTACTTATTGCCATGGACTCAGGTATTGAGTACAGACGAAATCTTCACCCTGACTATAAGAAAAAACGTGAAGATGCGAAGGGTACCACTGATCCGGTAAAGAGAGATCAATCTGCTAAATTCTACAAAGCCATGCAAAATTTTTGGGCAGCCATTGGATGCACAGCGGGAAGAGTAAAAGGCGTAGAGGCCGATGATCTAATTGCTTACTGGTGTGAACGTCTGCCAGGTAAGAAGATGGTATATACCACCGATGGGGATTTAACTGCACTAATAAGCGATGATGTTATTGTGCAACTAAAATTAGATCCCATGATGTCTGAAATGTATAAATTCTCAGGCGGCCCAGAGGCAGGGGTACCCGTTCAACGATACAATCTTATAACCGTATGTAAGTCATTACTGGGAGATACCAGTGACCAGTATGGAGGCGTCAAAGGATTCGGTCCAAAGAAATGGGAAGAGTTAGTGAAAGCCTTTGATTATGATGGCATAGCAGAGTTGGAACAATGCGTTGCCACCAAAAACTTCGACGCCCTTGAAGAAGCTCTGGAAGTATGTCCTGAAAATAAAGCGCTTCAACTTATTGCCAAGGATAAAGAAAACTGGATACTGCAATACGAGTTGGCAAAACTTCAACCTAAGTTATGCATCGGTACAAACAACAATAAAATTGTAAAGATAGACTGGTTCAGAAGGGTGCCGGACATAAACAGATTAAAAGCAGTACTATCAGATATGCATTGCCTTGAACATAGCTTAGAAACCTTTGAAGACCTGTGTGTTCAGACTTGGTTACTGGACAGCTTAAACATCGAAGATGGAGATCTAGAGGAGGCACTTGAAGCATTTTCTAAAAGTCCCTGCGTAGGATTTGACTACGAGACTCAGGATGCGCACTACGAAAATTTAAACAAAGCAGCAACCAAAGGAAATTATGTAGACATAATGACCTCTGAAATAGCCGGAGCTTCTTTTTGTTTTGGAGAAAACAATCAGTATTGTTTCTACATTCCTGTTAATCATAAAGACAGTAATAACCTTCCAAAGATAACCTTAAAAACTTTACTGGAAGAGTTTCCTCACGAGCATACAAAATTTGTAGTTCACAACAATGCGTTCGAAGGTGCGGTTACAAAGCTTCAGTTAAATATGGAACTTGATTATCCTGTTTATGACACAAGTATAATGTCATCGTATGTGGATGAGAATGAGTCCTCTGGATTGAAGTCATTGTCCAAAAATGAGTTTAATTATACTCAGCAAACCTATGCTGAAGTGGTCGGGGACCGCAAAGGTATGTTCGAGTGCACAGCTGATGAGACAGTAAACTACGGATGTGATGACAGTGTAATCACTGCCCACCTTTACTCATTCTTTAAACTTCGCATGATGCTGGAAGGCTCATGGGAATTTTACAAAGAGAATGGTCCTTACGTTCAAAACCCATTAACCGATGCATTCATAAACGGAACTGAAGCTGACTGGGAAAGGTTAACTGAGATACACGAAAGAGACAAAGCCACCATTAAAGAAAAAACTGCATTTGTACGAGAAACTCTGCAAGAAAATTGTAGTGAGTTTAATGAGGCGGGGGCACTGGGATACATAGCAGCTGATGGTCAAAATCTTCAAGCACTTGCCAGAGTTAAATTTAAGAAGAAATGGGAATCTATAACAGACGAAGTAGAGTTTAATAAGGCGGTTGATGAGTCGGTAGTAGCTGAAATGGAAAAATTCAGAGACAAAGCAAGGGCCGGGTCTCAGTACATTCCTTATGAGGAATTTACAGTTATGCCTAACTTCATACCTACTGTTAAAAATCTTAACAAGGTAGTACTGGAATTAGGGATAGATGTCCCTATAGAGTCAGTGGCAAAATCTAGAATTTCCGGATGGGTTGCTGAGGTCAAATCTTACGATTTTGATGATAAAGAAGCAGAAGCGGTTGTATTGAATGAGACTCAAGATAAGTTTGTAACTTTATTAATGGAGGCCATTCCAGAGCTTAAGGCACGAGAAGGCGATCTGTATCAGAAGTTGTCAGATTTTTGCGCTCCTTACATGGGAGAAGGAAAAATAGAATTTACCGGGACCGAGTTGAACATGGGAAGCCCCAGTCAGATGCAATTGGTATTGTATTCTATGCTAGGTCTTCCGGTAAGGCTCAGATCTAAAACACAGTTTGGAAGTGGTAGACAAAAGCTGGGATTAGAGGGATCTCCTGGCACTGACAATTTAGCCATAGATACCGCACTTGCTAATGACGTAGAGAAAGGGTCTTGGAAATATGACGCAATGATTGCAATCAAGGAAGCCAAGGAAGCGATTACCAGATGTGGCCTATACCATACTAAGTATCCCTTGTGGAAACATCCTGACGATGGTCGAATGCATCCTCAGATACGAAACTGTGGCACTGTGACACGACGACCTTCTGGAACCAGTCCAAATATACTGCAGGTTAGTAAACATCAAATTGACGGCGATATGCGTAGTGTATTCTTGCCGAACAAAGAGAAGTTCAACCCCTGTACAAATATCTGGATCCCTTATGAGGAACCTCGAGTTATCATCGCACCTGACTTCAGTCAGCAGGAGTTGCGTATACTGGCTTCTGAGTGTGGAGACAAAACCATGCAATCGGCTTACATAGGAGCCAACCGCAAGGATATTCACAGTCTTACGGGCTCTGGCATAGCAGGAATGGATTACGAGGCTTATAATGCCATATTGAAGGACAAGGATCACGAACTTCATAAGGAAATGAATGATGTTAGAAAGCGCCCGGCTAAGCAAACCAACTTCTTGATAGCGTATCTTGGTACAGCATTTACTTTAGCCATGCGTTTGATAATACCTCAGGAGGAGGCCGAGGAAATGATGGACCGTACGTTTGCTTTATATCCAGACATAAAGCCATGGCAGGATTCCATGGGAGAGTTCGGAAGAAAGCATGGCTACACTCAGACCGCATACGGTAACCGTAAACATTTGGGAAATAGTATATTCTCCAGCGATAACTCGGTTCGAAGAAGAATGGAGCGCCAAGGTGCAAACGCAGTTATTCAGGGAACCGCGGCGGATATCTTAACAATAGTTCTGTCCCAAATTGAAAAGACGCAATTGTTTCAACAAACAAACAGCATCTTGCTGGCACCGATTTACGATGAGATAGCTTCTACAGTACCGATATCGAAAGCGGTTGAGTATACGACCAGGTTGATTGATATTATGGAGCTGACGCCTCCCGGGCATGCAATACCGATGGAAGCTGATGTATCTATTGGGCCTGATTGGCAGAAACTTAAAGAGCTGGGAGTACGTCCCACGGAAGAGTCGATTATGTTGGCTTGTGAAGAAGCTGTTAAGTATCAGGAAGAGTTGGCCCGTTTACGCGCTGCTTAATTTTAACGCTCCCTTCGGGGAGCAAATCTAAGGAGTAATTAACATGCAAAGAGAACTTACAGAACATGAAAAACTATGCCGGAAAGTTTGGAGTAGTGCGTTTAATGCAGGGGCAGCAAATAAAAATACATACCACCCAGAGGATGCGGAAAAGTTTGCAGATTATGCGCTGGAAAAATTTAAACTAAATTTCCTTGACACTAATCCACCTCCAGAAATACACCCTTAAACTCAAAGGAAAAGTTATGACCGATGAAATGATACCAATAATTTTTGACACTGAAACCACTGCTAAAGAACCTGAGCTGTCAAAGATTGTGCAATTTGGTGCACTTAAATGTAACGGTTCTGAAGAAGTGCCAGATATTATATTTAATGCTTTATGTGATCCAGGTATTCCTATACCTCCTGACGCTACAGAAGTGCATGGAGTCAGTGATGGTGATGTTGAGTGGGCACCAGAAGTACATATAGTAATAGGGCAGTTTTTAAATTACTTAAAGTCTACGCCGTTCCCTTTATTGGTAGGACACAATATAAATTACTACGACATACCGGTAGTGGCTAATGTAAACGATGAGATATTGGCATTTCCTTACATAGATACCTACATGATGGCCAGACGTTTATACCCTGAAATGGACAGCCATAAGCTCTCTGATGTGTATGTATCATTAGGAGGGGACATGGACCCAGAAGGGGCTCACAATGCTGTATACGATTGCGTATTAAATCATTTTGTATTTCAAAAGATGCTTCAGAAACTAAACTATACAGCTGAGGAATTCTGGAAGTATTCTTTAATTCCAACTGCTTTTGAAATAATGCCTTTTGGAAAACACAAAGGTAAACCTATGGGAAAAGTTCCTACAGGTTATCTGTCATGGTGCGCAAAAAACTTTGATGATATAGACATCGACTTTCAAGAGACTGTTGATATCTACTTAGGAAGGAAATCTAAAGATGAACCTACTCAATAAAATTATAGATAAGGTAGTTGAGATATTTAATCCTTACAGTGTTTTAACTCATGAAGAAATACAGAAGTTAATAACTAAAGGCTATATAACAGCTGACAGAGAAAAAGTTAATGCCACTTCTGTAGATGTAACTTTGCATCAGTACCATATGACAGAAACACAATTGGAGAAGGTAAATAACGTATACCTTAACGAAAAAGAAACTCCTAACTTTACTAGAAAAATAGCAGATGATTATGGTTGGATACGTATAGAACCTAGAAATTTCATATTGGGAGCCACTTGTGAAATATTTAATTTACCAGACAACATAACTGCGGTATTTTATATGAAGTCTTCTCTGGCCAGATGTGGATTAGATCATTGTAATGCTGGGTTTATTGATCCCGGATTTAACGGCTCAAGATTAACTCTGGAGTTAACTAATTTACTTAGGTATCACACCTTAGTATTACAAAAAGGTATGCCTATAGGGCAAATAAAATTTTACCGTCACAAGTATGTCCCTAAAAGATTTAGCTACAGAACTAAAGGCCAGTACAACGGTGATATGTCGGTGCAAGATTCCAAAGGAGTAAGATAATGGAACCTATATCAAACTCCCCATTAACATGGCCTGCAGGTTGGAGAAGAACTGAATCAACAATTCCTAGCAGGTTTGGACAAGGTAAACGTCCTTTAACGATAGCAAAGGCAATTGATTTTGTATTGGCAGAATTAAAAAGAAAAGGAATAGGTAGCTGTAACATAATAATATCCACTAATTTAAAACTAAGGCTGGACGGATATCCTTACTCAAATCAAAAAGAGCCACAGGATAAAGGAGTATCGGTGTGGTGGAAAGAGGGAGAGTCTAGAAAAGTAATAGCATTGGATAAGTACAATAAAGTAGCCGATAACTTATACGCTATAGGTAAAACTATAGAAGCCATGAGAGGTATAGACCGGTGGGGTTCAGGAGAAATACTTGAGAGAGTATTCGATGGATTTGTAGCACTTCCAAATCTTGAAGATGAAGATGAGATACCAAACTGGATGCAGGTTTTAGATTATTTTGGAGATGATCCACAGCAACTAACAGAGAAATATAAAATTGCAAGGTCAAAAGCTCATCCTGATAATGGAGGAAGTAACAGTAAATTTAATGCGGTGGTGGCTGCCTACAAGGAAGCCAAAGAAGATTTTGGGATGTAGAAAATAAATCAACTGAGAAATTTAAAAATGAAAAATACTATAGATAGGAAATCATTTGTAACTAACTTCAACAAAGATGATATGGACATGGACATACTTGAAGTAGTTTCTAGAAATTTAAACATAGACATATGGTTTGGAGATCCTGTTAATAGATTCTTTTGTGGAAAGAAAATGCCGGTTAGGGATGGAGCCATTGGACTGTATGTTGACAGAAAAGTAACCGATTTAACTACCTTTTGGGAGTCCTATCATTCTACTATGGAATGGATAAACAAACCTTAATATTGGGAGACTTATTATGGCAAAAAGTAAAAAAGAAAAAGATATAGGTAAGTGGTTTGAAGATCAGTGTTCTTATATATTTAAAAAGATGTGCTCAAAAAGAGGACGAATGTTTTACAGTTTTCCCGACAGCAGAAGTTCAAGAGGTTTAATACCTGCACAACCGGGAGAGTATATGTTATTGATTGGATTTGGGGCTGGACTTATAGAGCTTAAAGCCAGCCTTAAGCATAAGAGCTTCAGGTCTTGTATGTCCAGCATGGTTAGAGATTCTCAATATGGGTGGCATAAGAGATGGCATCTATCAAACAATCCCAGCGTATTCGTTTTCTACTCTGAAAAAGAAAATATAATAGAACTGTGGGACGGAAGAGATATTGTACATGCCAGAAGTATAGGTAAGCCACTGGTAAAAGATAATGTAATTAAAGTTTTTGACTTATCTAAAGTTGAGTTAGAGAATTGCATAGAAAGTATAATACAATTTTTACATAACTCTACTTACACAAAAGTAGAAGACTATCAAGATGATGAAGTAGGTATGTTATGAGAAACTTATTTAATGATTATTTTATAAATCCTCAATTCGAGTTCGGATCTATAAAAGTTATAGAAAGCCCAACTTGCATTGAGAACTATCAGCTTACCAATCTTACCAAAGACATAATGGGAGTAGAGTGGGTAAAGCAGTTTGATAAATGGGCTGAGCATTCACTACCCAAACAACCCGCATGCTATATGGTCGGAGATGATAAACTTGTATGCCCCCCTTCTATATCTAAGACCATTAGAGATGAGACAATAAAAAGAAGCAAACTTAAGTGGGTGACTTCAGCGCAATTGTCTATATCCAAATCACCTAGTTACATGATGTTAAATACAGTAGCATAAAATTTAAGGAGAATTTAAATGAACACAAAGCCAGTTAAGTTATATAAGAGAAGTAAATCAGGAATGGGTTATTGGCAGATACAGGCTTCTGAATCTGTGGAAGGATTTGGAATTATTACTAGAACTTTCTCTAAAAAGTTAGATGGAAAACCCATCATAAAAAAGAAACTAATTAAGAAGGGGAAGAACATTGGAAAAGCTAATGAAACCACTCCCTATGGGCAAGCTATCTCAGAAGTTACTAGCGAGATTTCCAGTCAGTTAGATGGTGGGTACAAGTATAGTGTTGAAGATGTTGGTCCGTTCCATACAAACCAACTTAGACAGCCGCTTCCAATGCTCGCCAAGCGCATTGAGAAAATTAAAAACATTGACTGTTCAGGTTTCTCAGAAGTATCGCCAAAACTGGACGGGCATCGATGCAAGACTGTACGTATCAAAGAAGGCATCTTACAGTATTCCAAAGAAGGTAAGGTTATAAAAACTATGGATCACATGGAAGAGGAGTTGATGGACACTCTGGAAGTTGGAGAGTATCTGGATGGTGAACTATACCGTCACGGACTACCGTTGCAAGATATAAGCTCTCTAGTTAAAAAGAAGCAACCTGATAGTAAGCTAATAAAATATTATGTTTATGATTCATTTGATTTAAATAAATCCTACCAGGAGCGCTTTATTGATCGCTTTCATACTGATGATACCTCCGGCGTATTGGTTCCAATTGAGCGCCACCCTGTAAGCTCAGTTGAAGAGGCGTGGAAATGGTTTGATAAATTTGTTGCTCAAGGTTATGAGGGAGCTATGCTTCGCCTAGGAGACGGCGGCTATGAGGTCGGTGAGAGATCCAATAATTTGCTTAAGCTTAAAGCAGAGAAGGATGCTGAGTACGAGGTTCTGGATATTTCAGAAGCAGAGCCGTATATTCAAGTGGATGGAGTCACCGGGGTAGAAAATAAAATACGAGTTGCTATTTGTCATTTAGGAACTGAAAAAGGACTACCCTTCTCAGTTACTGCGCCAGGTACTTTCTTAAACAAGCAGGAAATTCTACTCAACAAAGAAAAATATATTGGTCAGCAGTTGACTATAAAGTTTCCAAACTTAACGCCTGACGGTGTCCCATTCCATCCGGTGGCTTTAAGATTTAAAGAATACGTTGGTGTATAATTACCAAGCAGGGTTATGGTGGGACTGGAGTTTCAGAAAAATATTCGGACGCGGTCCTAAGAAAAGAAAGAAAAGAAAGAAATTACTATTGAGTTAATAAAGACTCAGCCATATTTCAGGAGAAATTAAATGCATAAATTTGGATTGTTCTCTGATCCCCATATTGGATTAGACAGAAGAGCACATACAACAACTAAGAGTAGGGCTGCTTTGAAGATGGCTCTGTACTCTGCGGCTGATCAGGTAGCATGTAGTATAACTGCTGGACAAACTCTTTGCCTTGGAGATCTGTTTGACAAGTCTCACAATGATGAAGTTACTATAATGCAAGGTTATAAGGTAGCCAGTCAGTGTGATTTAGTATTGGGAGGTAATCACGATGTCCCCAATAGAGAAGGTACTGTGTCATCACTTGAAGTAGTTAACGAAGCGTTACGTTCAAAAGGCAATATACTGACACCTTGTGTGGGGCAGTCTTTGTACTTTAATAATAAATTTAATAAAAACAACGCTGGCCGGGTATTTTCAGTCCCTCACCAATCTAGCCAATCTTTATTCGATGAAACCATTGGAATTTTGCTAGATGAGCCAGCTGAAGAGGATACACTTGAGATAGTTATTTTACATTGCAATTACGAGTGCGGATTTGCTGACAATGAAATTTCACTTAACCTTACTTCAGAAGCTGCAGACCAATTACTGGAACGTTTCGATTATGTATTTATTGGTCATGAGCACGAGTCACGAGTACTTAAAGATGGAAGATTGATAATAGTAGGCAATACCCACCCTACTTCATTCTCTGATATCAGCGATAAGTTTGTATGGTATATAGATGAGCACGATGAAATACAAAAGGAACTTATCTGGGAAGAAGAGACAGGATTTAAATTACTTTCTTTTAACTCACTACCTGAAGAAGTAAATGACTTTAAGACTGAGGCTCAGTTTATTGAAGTACAAGGTACCCTTAGCGTTGAAGAATATGCAGGTGTCGCTGACTTTATGGTAAAGGTTTGGGAAGCCAATCCTCAAGCTTATATGATTAGAAATAATTTAAAGCCAATTGAACAAGATGATATTGAAGAGATTGGCTTAACTGAAATAGATGATTTACCAGCCCATATAACTGAAGAGTTGAAAGACGATGAAGATATGAAAAAATTATGGGAAAGTTACTTAGGTAAATTATAAGGAATTAAAATGAAATACGAACACAATAAAATGATAGATTCTAGTAGTACCTTTCTAACCGGAGTGGCAATTGGCTTAGTACTGCTGTCATCTATTATTACTTTAGTTAACGCCTATAAGATAGTTCCTGATGTAGGTGTAGAAGATTGCTCAGATAAGACTTTAGTTTCAGTTACCAGAGATGGGCCTTATATAACTTACGTGTTAAAAATTGGAGACTAAGATGTTAAGTGAATTAGTTACTCATAACTTTAAAAAGATACAAGACAAAGAAGTTAAATTTGGATCTGGTCTAAATGTCCTTCGCGGCCCTAACTGGTCTGGAAAATCTACCACCCTTAATGCTATTAAATTTGCTCTTCAAGGTATTCAGGGAATACCAGGCGGTAAAGATGACATAGCAACTTGGGACGTAAAAGGAAAACCTGAGGTATGTGTAAAATTAGGAGACCTAAAGATCGTAAGATCTGTAAACGATTGCAATATATACTCTAAAGACAAAGTATTGGCTACAGGCCATACCGCTTGCAATGCCTACCTTGATCAAGAGTTTGGAATATCGGTAGCCAATTACAACATGCTGCACTTTTCAGATCAGGGCGAAACTGCAGGGCTTCTAACCATAGGGGCTGCGGAACTTCAAAAGATGGTAGAGCTTATAGCGGATGTAACTGTCATTGATAAGGTTGTAAAACTGGCCGGCACCGATGCTACTATGCTTAGAGGTAAGGTTGAAGGTAAAGAGCTTTTACCTACTACCGAATTAAAGAGTGAATCAATAATTCTAAATGCAAAAGTAGAGAATCTTAAGTTAGTTATTAAAGACCTTAAAGAAAAGAATTCTGTATCCACAGCAAATCTTATAGAGCTGGTAAATACTAAAGAATCACTTAAAGAAAAAATAAGAAAAAGTAAGCAGGCAACTACAGTCGTTAATCAATGCAAGGTCGAGTTAGCTACTGCTGTAAATACCATAACTCTAGTAGAAGATAAGGCTAAGGTTAAGCCTAAAGATCCTACAGAATATACCTCTGAAATAAACGAGATATCAGAACTTATTTTAGAAGCTAAATCCGACCTGTCTACAATGATTCAAGATCTGGAAGACTATAATAAGGCAGAGGGATGGCTAACTGAAGACTACGAAGTACAACTTAAGGAAGAGTTGAAATGGAAAGAACTCACCGCAAAGTTACAAAAGTCCTACGACGAAAAGATAGCAGAAACTGAAAAATGCAGAGAAGAGTTTTTAGTTTTAGATACACAAATAAAAGAAATAGTATTGCCAGAAAGTACTTGCACCGCTTGCAACCGTCCCTTTGGAAGTGAAGAAGAGTACTCAGAAATTTTAGCTAAGGTAGAAGGTAATATAAAAAACCTAAAAGTGGAACTTCAAGTTGTAGAAGATCGTCATTCTGGACTTAAAAAAGAAGTTCAGAAATTATTTTCTCAGTTACAGTCTGCTGAAAAATGCCCACCTGAAAGTTTAGGAGTAGAGGATACCAAGGAAACTATGCTGCTTATAATGGAAAGGGTAGAAAAAGAGCTTCCTACGCAGGAGATCATTAAGGAACTTGAAAAGGACATAGCAGAATCCCAGTCAGAGGTTGATGACCTTAGGGCTAAAAAACAAAATGCCGCCACATTAATGACTGAGTACTTGGACGCAAAAAGAAAATTAGATAAGGCGGTTGAGGACAAGTCCAACCTTACTACTAAGATATCGGCCATATCTGAAAAGGTAATTGACGAGTCGGAACTTAAGATAGAACTTGATAAAGTAGACAAGGACGCCTATGCAGTTCAGGACACTGTAACCGACATAAGAAACAAACTTTCAAATGCTGAGATTAGTATGTCGTCTGACCTGGCAGAATATAATTCCATCGTTGAAAAGATTGAAAGGTTTTCAAAAGAAAATGAATCCCTTTTAAATAATCAGAAAACTTTAGCGACTACCACTGAGCTGGTTAAGTACCTTAGAGATTCACGAAGCAGGTTTCTTAAATCTATCTGGGACCGAATTCTTGGCTACGCTTCAACCTTCTGTAGGACTTGCACCAACGATGAGATAGAGGGAGTGATTCGTGACCAGAAGGGTAAGTTCAGGTTTATTGAGAACGGTGTTGACCGGGCCGTGACCTGCGCCTCTGGTGCTCAGAAATCTTTCATGGGAGTAGGTGTAAGGATAGGACTAGCAAAAGCTCTATATGGAAGCAGTTCTTTCATGGTACTTGACGAGCCCAGCTCTGATATGTCGGTGGAAAACTCTACTCGATTGGTAAGTACTTTGATGGGTACAGGTATGCAAATAATATACAGCACCCATTCTGACTTGGAAGAATTATCTGCTGGAAATGTAATTGATTTAGGAGAAATGTAGTGAATAGCAAAGATACCAAAATGATGCCGCCTAATATAGTTACCAGAGTTTCAGGAGACCCTAACGATAAAGACTATTGTCATTATAGTAATCTTTGTCGTATAGAATTTAATGGGGAGCCTATAACTGGAGTTATAACCGCTGACTCTGACGAAGGTACTATTTTAGTTTATGTTAAAGACAAGGATGGGAAAATCTTAGTTAAAGACAAAAAATTAGTTACTGAATTAAAATACGGAGAAGTTAAAATAATAGTGGAAGTAAAGAAATGAAAATACAATATATAAACTGGAATCCAAAACAAGCCTCATTGCAGTTAGTTGACAAAGCTAATGATATTATCGACGAATATTATTCTGCAGGTTATACGTTAACGTTACGACAACTATATTATCAATTTGTTGCTAGGGACTTAATAGAGAACACTGAACGATCCTATAAAAATCTAGGTAGTGTAATTACCAAAGCACGTTTAGCCGGTTTGATATCATGGCAGGCAATAGAGGACCGCAACCGCCAGCATAATAGTTTTTGGTATGACGAAGATGAGACCAGTCCAGTTAAAGACTTACCGCGGTTCATTCGCTACGATCAATGGGCACGACAAGACACTTATGTAGAAGTGTGGGTAGAAAAAGAAGCATTAGGAAATGTAGTAGAACGTGCTTGTGGTCCGTTATTAGTTCCTCACCTGGCATGTAAGGGTTACTTATCCGCGTCAGAAGCATGGAGGGCAGGTCAACGTTTTCAAGAAAAATTAGATGAAGGTAAGCACTGTCGTTTAATTCATTTAGGTGACCATGATCCTAGTGGCATAGATATGACCCGTGACAATATAGACCGTATCGATTTGTTTACTGATGGAAGCGGAGTTGAAATTTCACGAATTGCTCTTAATATGGATCAAGTAGAACAATACCGTCCACCAACTAATCCTGCAAAGCTAAAGGACAGTAGAGCAAAAGAATACATTAAAAAATATGGCCGTAGTTCATGGGAACTTGACGCGCTAGAACCGTCAGTATTAGAAAAATTAATTACTCAAGAAATAGAGCAATATATTGATTACGATATGTGGGAAGATGTAATGAAACTTCAAAATGAGACCAGAGAAGTTCTAACCAGCGTATATGATAACTGGGAATCTGTAAGATCTTTGTTGGATGATATAAAAGCACAATAAAAACTGGAGATATACTATGAGAAGTATAGTGGAACTTGCAACACCAGAAGAAACAAACTCAATTGTAAAACAGCTTAATCTTGATGATTCCAAATCATATTATGTATTTATGAGGTCTATAACTGTGGATTATTTAGATGATAGTTACATCGAGAAGCTGGAAGAACTTCAACAAGAGTTTGGTACATTTAATTCAGATCAGGCGGTGTCACAGGTAATGGATAATTTAATAAATATGAAATTACCTAAAGGAGTTGTAATGGTAGGAGTTCAGGACATAGACAAAAAACAAGTTACATACGGTATAGTAAACATGGGAGAATTTTTATGAGTTCAGAATTACAAACACTAAACGAAAGAATAGCTGAGCGTGTTGGCTCGGAGTTGGTAGACTTAATGCCGGAAGGGGAGTGGCATAAAATTGTAGACGCCCAGCTACATAAATTTAAAAATGAGGTAGCGCCTAAAATTGTAATGGAACTTATTACTGAAGAGTATAAGAATGTTGCAAAGTCTTTTATTGATGATATAACTTCTAGTCGTCAATGGAAAGAAGAATCTCAGGCTTATGTAAGTGAAGAATTGCAGAAATTTATAGGGGCTTCTTCTGGAGTTATTATATCTGGAATGTTATCTCCTGTTATGACTGAAGTTCTTACAGATTTAAGACATAGACTTGGATATTGATATGAATATTCAAGAAATAAGAGAACGAAAATTTATTTTAGAGATTAACATAGCAAAGTTATTATCTATAGAATTTGATAAATTTAACTCTGAAACTGGAATATATCCTAGTGACATTACTATACATCTAGCTGATAAAACTAGCCTTATAGGAACTAAAGAAAAGGTAGTAGTAGGTGCCAGTGTTACTGTAGAACTTTAAACTTAAATAAAATATAAAATAGGAAAGGTAATATGAAACAATACAAAAACTTGCTTAAAAAGACACTAGATAATGGCGTCAGAAAAAATAACCGAACAGGTGTTGACACCATCGGTATCATAGGTGCACACATGCAGTTTGATATGGCTAAGGGCTTCCCTATGGTCACACTCAAAAAGACTTACTGGAAAAAGGCCGTAGCTGAAATGCTTGGGTTCTTACGTGGTTATGACAATGCTGAAGATTTTCGTAAGTTGGGTTGCGATGTATGGGACCAGAATGCAAATGAAAATAAGCAATGGTTGAGTAACCCTAATCGTGAAGGTCTAGATGACCTGGGTAGAATTTACGGGGTTCAGGCAAGAGATTGGGAGCAACCTTGGTTTAATTCTATGGATGATATAACTAACTCCATCGATCAATTAAAAAATGTATATGAAGATCTCAAAGCAGGTAAGGATAATCGCCGTGAAATTGTAACTCATTGGAATCCTGGAGATATAGATAAGATGTCGTTGCCTCCATGTCATCTACTTTATCAATTTAGTATTCAAGGTGGTTATTTACATTTAACCATGTATCAAAGAAGTTGTGATATGGCATTGGGTGTACCATTCAATATTGTAGGCTATTCATGGCTACTGATGGTAATGGCACAAATCACAGGACTTAAGGCAGGTGTTTTTAATCATTTCCTTACAGATGTTCATATATATGAAAATCATTTAATGGGTGTTCATGAGATGCTTAAAAGAGAGCCTATGAAACTTCCTACCATGAATATAAATCCTGACATAAAAACATTAGAGGATTTAGAAACTTGGGTAACGGTGGATGACTTTGCAGTGTACGGATATGAGTCTCATCCCGCCATTAAATTAGAAATGGCAGTATAAAAATGAATCAATCCAGAGTTGAATCTATAATAGAAAGACTTGCAGACATGACTACCGGATTTTTAATTTCTTGGACAGTGTATGAGATGTACGTTTTTCCAAGTGTTCCGGCAATATCGGGGTTTTGGGTAACGGCCATGTTCACTGCAATATCTCTTGTTAGAGGATATCTCTGGAGGAGATTTTTTAACAACGGACTGCACAAAGTAGTTCACAAATATGTAACCAACTGGAGAAAACAATGAGAAGTAAATTTAAATCGATGGTAGCTGCACTTGCTAAGCCCGGGCAGGAAATAGCAGATACTATGTCAGCCGAGGAAGCGCATGCTCTTCATATGGCGGTGGGTATATCTGGTGAATCAGGAGAGCTTCTTGACGCCATTAAAAAGTATGTGATATACAAGAAGCCACTTGATAGGGTAAATGTGGTGGAGGAGCTGGGAGATTTGGAGTTTTACATGGAAGGGCTCAGGCAGGGTCTTGAAATATCCAGGCAGGAAGTTATTCAGCACAATATAAATAAACTATCAAAGCGCTATCATAAAGGTAGCTACTCTAACGACCAGGCAAACGACAGAGCCGACAAATAAACTGGAGAAAATTATGCAATTAAATGTAACCATGCAATTGGAAAAATCTACAAAGAACAAACATATGTACAAGTCCTCACAACGTTCTGTTGATTCTTTGTATATTCATAAAGAAGATATGCCGTCTACTCCTCCCCATGAAATAAAGGTAACCATAGAGGTGCCAGAGTAATGAAGGCCGGGGCCAAGGATGGATTTATAAGCAAGGAGCTTAGGAGGCATAGGAATATAAGGATGGCTACTCCAAAGTGGGCCAATATAGATAAAATTTGTGAGCTGTACCTTAAAAGGGATTCCATGAATCAGGCAGGTTTTAATGTAGTGGTGGACCATATAGTACCAATAAACCATAATTACGTATGTGGTCTACACTGTGAGAGTAATCTAGAAATAATTTCCTATAGAATAAATGAGGCCAAGTCTAACCACTATTGGCCTGATATGCCAAACGAAAATTTAGATATGTTTGGTGTACTTGAAGTAGAGCAATATGAATTAAACTTGGAGTAATTATGTCGTCGTTATTAAGATATTTATGGTTAGGGTACCTAATACCTACAATACAAAATTCTGAGGAGATGTTGGACTCAGACTTTAGGCCTTCAGTGTACAGCGGTAAAAAGCCATTCACTCACAAGGGTTTGTTTATAAGATTGGCTTGGTTAGGTATTCAATTTGGAGGAGTATTTCATTTAAAAGAAATTCCCTTTGAAGATACTCAAGGGTATGAGACTCAGGAGGTATGCAAGGGTTGTGGTCAAGGTCACTTAAGTGTTAACAAACTGGGAGAGAAGTGGTGCACCAGGTGCTCTTACTTTATGTCCGTCTTTGATGAGTAGTTATTTTTTACCTTTCATTATCTCAGCGGTAGTGGGAGATATCCGGTTAACTGCTGCGTATACTAAGTTGTAAATAAACCCGTGAGTGAAGGCTACTAATATTCCGAAGGTTATAACATGATCAGGGTTGCTGTATATCATCTCCCTCTTCATAAATACTACACAAAGAAATCCTATGATGGCGGATATAAGTCTAACTCTCCACCGACGATTTGCTGCCGGCTTTGTACTCAATATGAAAGGGGCTTGTTTTATGAATCCAGTCAATGCCCAGGCAAGTAATATTGCAAAAACTAAGTTAGCATCAAAAAGAAGTGGAGAGTAAGATTCTATCAATTTATCTATTAAACTTGCTTTATCATGGACATCGCTCACAATTATTACCTCTTAGTTTTCTGATGTTACTTTATGGTTTTCCAAAGTTTTAACTAATTCTTTTATGACTTTATCCTTATTGGCTTCCATCTTAATGTCAGTGGCCTTTGCAGTTATGGTCCCCATAATCCACTGAATTCCTCCGGTGGTTAAACTTACTACCACCATAATTATGGCGAGGTAAGTCTTAAGATCTTTTTTCTGCAAGAACTTTTCAAACACTTCTTCACGGATATCGTTTTTATCCACCACTCTCTTAAGTTCCTCACTTCGTATCTCGTCTAAGACTTTACGGAATTCATCTTCTCCATTCTTTGCTGAGCTTTGTACGAGTGATTGAAGCGCTGTCAATGTAGTTGTGACAGTCTTTAGCCCTAGCCTAAGTTCCTGCATATTTAGGGCTGTTGTAACTTCGTCTTCTGTGTAAGTGGTGTTTTCGGCCATGTTTATATCCTCAACTAACCGCAGGACCTTTTACAGTTTACCTGCTTAGTTGTTTTAATTAATCATCCGTTTGGGTAGTTTTAGAAGTTTGTTCCTTCTTAGGTTTTTTCTTTTTTACTAACTCATAATGAATTAGGTCATTAAGATTTACCGTCTCAAAATCTCCGCCCCAAATTAATTCGTAGTTATTACAGCTTTTGTCACTGGCCTGCATTTTGGCCCACTCATATTTTACTATAGCTGAAAATTCATAAAACTTTAAAAGTTCTTCAAATTCCATGCAATTTTTAGATTTAGCTATACTATTTATCTCACTCCACCCATTTGGAATAGGATAGGGAGCCACATCTACAGCTGATGACTTATCAAACTTTGGAGAAATTCCATTGTGGGGGCTATCAGGAAATTTAAATTTTGATGCGTTATTTCTAACCCCTTTAGTTTGATCTTCTTTACTTTTCAGGCTATAAAGTATCGTATTGTCGCGACCTTTTATAACTGAGTTAAATAAATTACGCAAAGGTGACATGCATGTATCTAACTTATCTTGTGAGTCTTTATCATAACTTGGCATAATATCAATTCCTTAGTTTATAGTGCTGGCCTGTACTTTAACTTTTAGCTTCCAGGTCGATTGTTGATTCCCAGGTACTTCAGTTGGATCATTTACCTCTATCTCCAAAATAGCGTCCCCCGGTATCATATCTTGAGTAAGGGCTGCCGGTATGTACGCCCAGACAACTCCTGACCCCAGTGCATGGGATGAGTCATTTATGTCGAGTGTTACAGAACCGGTAAAAGACACGGTGCTGCGCATATTAGTTACGGCTACTCTTATGGTAGAAGATGAGTTTATGGGAACTATTGTTTTGGCTCTGTAAAGTGTACACCTAAGCCCCACTGAATCCCCTACCGTTAATTTTTGAGTAGCCATAACTGTCCTCTAATTTGCTGTAACTTCTAAAGTCTTGTCTTCGACCTCTAAGGTCAGTACACCGCCTGGCAGTGTAACTACAGTATATCCTACAATGTTTCCAGAAGCTGCTATTAAACTGCCTACTCCGGCTACGTTCCTTACTCCAGACCCTGATATTTGAGAAGAGGATGCCACCATGGCCCCTGATCCCACTATGGCTCCTACAATATTTCCTATACCTGATATGGTGGATGGTTGGGATATTAAGCTTCCAGCTCCAACCACTTCCCGAGAACCTGTACCACTGATTTCAGAAGGCTGGGATACTAAGCTTCCGGCCCCTACCGTGATAGATTCCCCGGCCCCTAACAAGGTAGCTGGCTGAGATACTAACGATCCAGACCCCGTAATTGTGGCACTTGAGGTTCCGGTACCGGATACGTCAGCGGTCTGTGAATTTAATGTTCCAGAACCTACTGAAGACCGACTACCTGTTCCGTTAACCGAACCTGATTGTGATATCAAAGCCCCTGTACCTGAAACTAACGTACCTCCAATCCCTGCAATGTTACTTTCTTGAGAAATTAGTGATCCTACTCCTGAGACTTCTCTGGAGCCAACGCCTGATATGGAACCTGGCTGAGATACTAAATCACCGGTACCGGGAGATGTAGCCACTCCTGTGCCGTTTAAAGAAGCCGCCTGAGAGGCCAAGGTACCTGTTCCTGTATGCTCAGATGAGGAAGCTCCAGAACCTGCTACAGTGGCCTCCTGTGAAGCCAAGGCCCCCGACCCAGTATGTATTGATGACATACTGAAAGTGGAATCTATTGTCAGTGTTACTGATATGTCCGCCACTATATTGTAATTAGCTATAGCAGTGCCTGACCCTGAAACTACAGAATCTTGGGAGCTTAAGGTACCTGATCCGGTTACTTCTTTTATGCCGGTACCTGAAACTTGAGAATTTTGAGCGGTCAAGGTACCTGTACCTGATACCTCTCTGGACCCTACTCCAGAAATTTGAGCGACTTGAGATATTAGGTCACCTGAACCTGGCGCTGAAGAAGTCCCTGCTCCGGATACACTGGATTCTTGAGAAGTCAGAGAACCTGATCCTGACACTTCCCTGGCTCCGGTACCTGAGATGGCAGAATTTTGAGAAGTTAAGGTACCAACTCCGGACACTTCTCTGGCTCCGGTACCTGAGATGGCAGAATTTTGAGAAGTTAAGGTACCAACTCCGGACACTTCACGAACACCTGCACCTGACACCTGACAGGGTTGTGATGATAACGCTCCCGTACCTGTATGAACAGAGAATAAAGGAGCTTTCTGGAAGGAGCTTACTGTACCTGTGAACGGAAGTTCTAGCCCTCCTTCAGCATATATGATCAACCCTATATATACTGATGACCCAAATGTTGGCTTATTGGTTGCTGGTGTTGAACCAGTACCGTTTATTAATGTCCACGAGTCAGCGTCCAGGTCAGAGTAGGCAAACTCAACCGTACTATCTGAATACAATCTTATTCTTATATCGCCGTGAGTTACACCAGTACCAGTGAATACATTTGGACCTTCATCCAATACTGAACTACTGCTATTTAGAGTTGATTTTGTTTCTATAGTAGCTGCTGTGCTTCCTCTGTGACCTACTACAGCAAATTCATAACTGTTTGCTGCAAATGAGTTTGCAACATGCGCCATTACGCCGGCAAATGCATAACCCCCGTTTGATGGTAGATTATCTTGCGGTGTAGAAACGGGTCCAACACCAACTCCTTTTATTATAAATTCTGTAAACCCAGATGCTGGAAAATCAACTTCCTGATAGTGATATGCCCCGGATAATCCAGCATACCACTCGGTGATATTTCCGTCATTTTCTCCTACTAATATATCTCCTTCAAAGTATCCATTAACTCTGGAAGTTCCGCTTACTCTACGCTCAGGTTGATGGGCAAGCCAGTGTGCTCCAAGAGCACCGTTCCCATCAAATGTATCGGAAACAAACCCACTCTGTGATCCAGTCCCTGATATCGTGGCTGATTGTGATACTAATGAACCAGATCCTGTAATAGGAGGAACATATTGATTGACATCTGCAACAACGAAATCTCCAACAGGAGCCTGTCCATTTTCTGTATTAAATACTAGAAATGGCATTTATGTCACCGTTATAGCGAATGGAGATACGAAAGTAGGAGTGGCGGTTATCCAACATAAGATATACGCTGACCCGGCTGGAGTTGAAGTTAGTCCTGATATAGTTACGTCCCCATTAACATCTGTAGAGAATGTTCCTGTTTCTAAGAGCGTACCACCTATCCCGGTGTATATCGCAAAACTAAATGCCGTGCTTGCTACTGGTGAAGTTACAGCTTCATTATCAGTCAGGCTAAAAGATGTTTGAGTGGTCTCAGCATCTGTAATGACATTGATCATCGACACTACATTAGAATTAGTTCCATCAACCTGAACTAAATAAATGTCATATCCAGTTGATGCAGACAATCCAGCTAATGCCGGTAGAGCCTGAGGGCTGGCAGAAACTGCTGAATTACTATTCGGTGTTGCTGCGTCCAGTGAGTCAGTTCCGGCTATTATCTGTGCGGCTGAAGGAACGCCAGCACCAGTATCTACAGCAACAGCATAAACTGTTCCGGCAACAGTGTCAGTTGAAACACTTGGTGTTATAGATGTTGAGGTTTTAGTGTTAGTTGGAGCACTTAAAACAGGATTTGCTGCGGCTGCGGGGAACAGAACAATGCCCTGTAAACCGGCTGGGGCTGCTTCATCATTATCCAACTGGATTACAATCTGATTTGAAGCATCAGGTGTGACATTTAATAATGTGAAGAACTCACCGTTTGGATTATTGGAGCCAATATCTGTAGCTAGGAGTAAGCCCCTACTTTCAGACACAGTGGTCAGGCCAATTGCACTGGCGGTCATGTTGTCCTGACCGGTAAAGAACCCATCAACACAGTTATAAACACGAATATCTACAGGGCCGTGAGCGACAGGAAAAGTAAGAGTACAGCTTATGCTACCCGCTGCATTATACATATTGGCGGAATTTATTTGCTGGTCCGTTAGATCAGCACCCGGCCCCGGTGAGGTAGCTGAATTAGCACTGAAACCTGTGATCAGATCAAAGGTCACACCAGTAACGCCCAAGGAAATACCAACTAAATCCGTTCCAACTGCTGGAGAATCTAAGTTATTGGCAGTTTCATTCGTTACGAGAACTGCCGTACCGAAGTTTAGTATAGTCTTTTCTGTAATTGCCATTGCTTACTTCCTAAATTGCAGGTGGTATAGAATCAATTGGTAAGTGAAACATTATAGAGTACGGGTTTGTACTGGTTCCTTCAGCATTAGTCGAAGAAAAAACATGTTTACCACTTGGACTTATCATAGCATGCGGTTGGTGGTAATAGCTGGGAGCACCAATTACATGCGAATAACCTATGCGACGAATTGTACCATCATGGATGTTTGTTAAGTATATTCCATCACGGTCATTCAATGAGTAATGAGAAGTTACAATATAACCAGGTAATCCAATACACCGTCCAGAAAAATGAATTGCGTCTGTCACATTAGCATCGTATGTATAGTATAAATTTGTTACAACTTGCGTTCTACAATTAACTGCGTAAATCCAATCAGTTGCACCCACATGTCCTGGTATTTGAGAAACATCACCAAATCCAATTGTCACATAATAGTCATCCCCATCTGCCCCTTTGACCATATCAGCGTGTTCACCGTTGGCTACTGAAATCCTACGTGGATTGGTGAAGTCTTTATTGTATACCCAAGCACCACCAGTCCCAGATGGACCGCCAGTGTTATACCAGCTTGGAGATACATAGTCTCCACTGGGGGACATTGTTATATAATTGGGCTCAACTCCCCCTTCTATGGAACCAAGGATGGTATTCGTTTGCATGTCAACACAAACTATGCCCCGGTAGGCAAATGCTGCTGCACGAACTAAAAATGCAGCATAGCGACCATCATCAGAATACATTCCTTCATCAATATTTGCTATACCCACAGCATCTGACCATGATGGATGCCTCGCTTGGATTTGAGCCGTCCAATCAAATCTTACTGATTCGGTTTGATTAGCACAATTCCACTCATACATTACAAGACTGGTTGCTTCTTTTCCGACATATGTAAATACGTCACGGTCAACCGGGTCCCAAGTTCCTTCTGCTAAAGTTATTCCCGATGGATTAACAATTGCGTGGTCATATGTAACAGTTGTTACTTCGTTGTTTCCATCTAAATTTATATTGTAAATGTGCCAGAAGTTATCACTTCCAAGTACGAGAATACGCGAGCTATTGCCATTAGCGTCCGGAGCGTTACATGCCTCATGACGTGAATATTCCAGTACCATCCACACGGCACTATAAGTTAAATCGTCTGATGGCTCAAATACCCGCTGGTAGTCAATCCCAACGCCATTTGTTGCCCTGACATCTTTGGCTGGAATAGCTGTAAAACTTGGATCGGTATCTAAACCAAGGCCCTCGACCCAGCTAAACGGATTAGGAAATGGTGTAGGAGTTCCGCCGCTGAGTAGTTTGACTCCCACTATACTATGCTCGATAAGTCTACATTGTAGGCTGGTCCGCCATCTACAATGGTTCTAGGAGCTGAGGGATCTACTTCGAAATGTAAAATTTTTGGAGTGGCTTCAATTGTAGCTATGAAGTACCCATAAACAGGAGCTGAGAAATTTGCTCCAGAAGCATTGAACTGGACAAGTGGATAGGTGGCATTTTGAAGTGCTACTGTCCACGAGGCTCCAGTTAATGTTTGGGTAACATACCCACCAGCGGAAGAGGGTTCTACCAAATCAGAAAAGACAGAGGTTTCAGACAAACCTGAACTATTAGTAAATAGTCCGATGGTAAAATCATTGCCGGCATAAATTAGCTCAAGTATTACATCTTTACCTTCGTTAGGTGTTACGCCTGGCATATAGCCTCTCCCAGTTACTGTTTATTCAAATTTTTATAGCGACTTATACAGGTGCAGTGTAAGTAAGAGCGGATACTGTTACGGTATCGCCTGCTGAAATAACCAGACTGGATAGGTTAATATCAGATCCAGATACGCCTACGTCACAATGTAAAACTTCAGCGCCCAAATTAGCTTGGATAGAAGCTTCTGCTATAGTGCCTCCAGCTGCGTTAGTGTCGGAGCTTATAGCGTTAAAAGTAAGTACCTCAGCTGCCACTACACCTGCCGGATCTGTCAAGGGTAGAGTGGCTACATCCGCAGCTCCGCCTGTGGTCTGAAAAACTAAATTGCCTGCGCCGACATCTGCATCGATGTTAGCTAATACAAGGGCTGCTATGCCGTTACGGGTTGCTGGTGCGTGAGTTGCGGCCATTTTCTATCTCCTGTTGCTCGGATTTAGACAACATATTCCAGATAGGTTCTGGTATGTTATGTATGTCGTCTATTTTAGGCTTTCCATCTTTGTCTCTGACAAGTCCGAAAAGTTGTACTTTACCTTTTGATAAGCTTTGCATGGTGTGTACCTCAGTGCGTTTTCAGTATTCTTACATTTATTAGTCTTTACGTCTAATCTTTATTTTTTCCAGCTTCCTGTATATTAGTCTGCTCTTGGACAAATTCAAAGGTACTTAGTATATTATTTACTACCACGAACCTTTCTTTCTTTTTATCTAATTCGATGGTCATCATAGCTATATCTTTTGCCAAAGATTGTAATTCTTGTTGGTGCTGAGATATTGCACCGTCCACTGCTTTGTTTATCATAGTAAATCTCTCCAGTTGTTTGCTAATCTAAGGATTAGAATTTTTCCACTTTAATGAAGGTATAAGTAAACCAGCTGGTCCACTCCTTTTCAGCATAGTATTCCCTACTGTTATGAATTTATTGTAGAATATGTCATGAATATCTTCTCCTTGTTTTCCAGCTTCTATAAGGTCTTCGCATACAGCGCCCATTGGATCTAATAATACCGCAGTATGGCCAGGTAAATTATCAAACGGGTGAGGCAAAATGTCCATGTCCTGGTTCTTAATGGCTTGAGTAAGTTCTACTTTATCGGGAATTACTTCAGACATTGCTGAGTATCTTAATCTTTCTGGCATTGCCAGTATTTCAGCAGGTATAGTTTTTATCATTCGGTACTGATTTCCAGCTGTATCAACTCCATCTGGTATTATACAAGTGGGTCCATTGTAATGCCAAGGTGCCTCTTGTGCAGTATACATAGAAACTACATTTCCAGTGGAATTTTCTACTAAAGCAAATATAAATAATGGTATTTCCCCATCACCTAAATCATAAGGTGGGGAAGCATTGACATAAGTTTGATCTGCGTAGGTAGTTCCAGTGTCCGGGTCAGATAAAGCTATTCTAGCTGCATAGGTTGAAGATATACTAGAATTGCTAGTAACTATCGCAGCACTACTGGTATTGCTGTTACTTTGTCTAACTCTTGGGTAAAATCCGTAAGATCCACCTGGTAAAATTATATTAGTTAATGAAGTTGTTGTACTAGAAACTTCTCCAGTTGTTGTACTTATATCTGCCTGATGAGCTGGGCCTGTAACAACTTTAGTCCAACCTGCATCGTAGTAGTATAGTACTCCAGCAGAAGTTACCCAGAAGTCTCCATCACTAGAGCTATGTGTAGGTGCTGCAGCAGATGCTGCATATGGTTCTATCCTAAGAGGTGCTCCTGTAGAACCTGTAGCACCGCACCAGACAGAAGTTCCATTTACAGAGTCCCCTTTTACTCCTATGCTAGAAGAACTACCTGCTCCAACACTGTCAGATACACCGCTCACTCCTACTGAGCCATTAGTAGACTCTCCAAGAACACCTGCTAGCCCTTGAGCTACAGTACCTCTAACTCCACAGCCATTGTTACCTACTCCTTCTACACCTGCAGTACTACTAGTTGTGGATAAGCTTTCACCTTTAAGTCCAGGACCTAGCCCAGCATTTTCGCACTCTACTATTCCACGACTACTAGTAGAAGAGCTAAACAATCCTATCTCACTTGTACCAGGAGTTAATTCTATAACATAAGTGTCTAAACCAGATGTGTTTATACCTATAGTAGCTTTTATTACACCTAAAGAGTCATAAAACCTGGCTTCATTACTACCTCCTACATTTATATCAACTCTCTTCCCAGAGGTCGCTGTGACAATACTTCCACCTATAATAGATGATCCAGTTATGGTGCCAGTTATGTCTAAGTCTGTTCCGTTAAACCTTAAGGAATTTGTAGTACTGGTCAAATCCAACTTATACGCTGTAGCATCCCACCCAAAAAATACACCATTACCTATTCCATAAGATTTTCCTAAAGTTCTTAAGGATCCTCCGCCATTTAATTGTATCCCTCCTCCAGTTATAGTCGTACCGGTATTCAATCCGGTCTGAGCCATTGCTGAAGGGGTAAGGTCAGATACGCTTCCAAGTCCAACATTGGCTTTAGTAGTACCTGCTTGGATAGTGGCTGCTGACTGATTATCTACATTGCTCAACCCCACATCAGTTTTCGTGGTATTGATATTGAGTACTGCAAGGTCTCCTGGGTAGCTGGTAAGATTTGAATTCCAATCTGCGCCTACCGTTGCATTATTGGCAGGTTTTGCTGCTCCAGAAACTTGAGTAGCAAAATCTGCGGTGTTTGCCGTAGCCAAAGCTCCAGCATCCCCTGAAGTAAAAGTGGCTCCAGAGGCTGCATTGGATTCAATGGTGGAAGCTAAAGTAGCTCCTATGGTAACGGTCCCATCTATGGAAATATTTCCAAGTGAGTCCATTTGGAATTTCGAATTTCCCAGACCATTGTGGTAACGCAAAACAAAAGTGTCCGGGCCATCTATTACCGGACCTACGTCTACTCTCCAACCGGAGGCTGCAGTTTGCAAAAGTCCACTGACTGTCAGTGTTGCTGACAATGTTCCGGTGGTTATCTTCCCTGCCACAATGGATGCTATCTGGGTGGAGGTTATAGCATCGTTTCCAATATTGGCCGCTATAAATGCAGCGTCAGCTGCGGTGGTTCTGGTTGCCCAGGCGCTTAGTCCTGACACATCCGCTGCTGCTATCCCACCTTGAACCGTTATAGATTGTTCCGCTGACAGAGTTACTCCAGTTACTCCAAAAGAATCATACAGGCCGTATCTTACATAATAAGTAGAACCTGATACCATGTTAGACAGTACGCCCAACGAGGCAAACTGAGACAAATACAGGGATGTTTCCTGTCCATCGTACACTAAGGTATCAGCATCCGCGGTAAACCCTGATACGTCATTTATATAAACTAAAATACCTGCCAGATCATTCTCATTTGGCAGTGTATAATTCATAGTTATGGCTTGGAATATATTTGACAGTGTAACTGACAAAGGGGTGCCGGCCTGGGGATTGGTATAGTTGGCTGTCGCTATTGAACTTTCGTGACCCTTTCTTCCAACGGCCACTATATCAAATCTAAGTTCCCGGTACGGGCCTCCGTCTTCGGTGGCCATCTGTTCTGTATACTCAAACCATGGATCTGAGGTTACAAACGTTCTTTGAAGTGTGTCTGTTCCGGAAGCGTTGTAAACTTCCACTTTATAATGTAGAAAATGTTGAGGAGTGGCAGACGCCGTTGCATCGTAATCCCAAACAATGTGGCATGCCTTTCCGGTAAATTCAGTGCCGCCTCCCAGTAAGGCCAAATTAGCTGGAGTAGCCAGTGGTAACCAGGTTGGAAGTTGTGGCTCTGTGGGAGGTGCAGCTTCTACATTGGTGGTAGTTATTACGGCTGACAAACCTTCGTTATTTTCGTTTCCTGATAGAGAAACCGGTCTTGCTAAATATTCCCAAGTGGCTCCATCACTGGATACTATCTGAGTAACCTCTACGGACGCACCTGCAGCTGGCAGCAAAAAGGTCCACTGGGTGTCACCTTGCAATCTATAATATATGTTGGAGTACGCATAAGAGGTATCTGAGGGAGCTGTTACAGTTATCTCTATGGTGGACAAATTACCTTCAGCTGACTGAGGAGAATTTAATACCTCTACCAGCTGTAAAGTTTGAGCAGTTTCCGAATAGTCTGGAATAGTTCCAGACGGAACTAAATTTGCAGGTAGGTACTGAAACCCGGCATCTTCATCTCCATAAATAAATTCACTGGATCCATGTAAAGAGCTTCGATAAGCTAATCCTGCCTGGCTGGATACACTTATAGTTTCTCCATCTATTATAGGAACTCCTTGAGTTGGAGTAGCTCCCATTTGTGAAGTTATTTTCCCTTCTATATTTGGTACAGTATAATCGCCATCATACAAAATTAAGGCAAAGCCTGGATTTCCTCCAGTTCCTGAAGAACCTGTTAGGTCCCCGGGAAGAAGGCCCACTGGAAGAGGGTATAAATCTCCCAGTGTTCCAGATTCCCCGGTTAAATCTATTCCTCCATTTATTCCGAAGCCTGCACCTTTGCATACCAATAAGAATCCAGCACCGCCGTCTCCTCCGGCACCGCCGTTTGCCATTGCCATGTAGGTTCCAGCACTTGATATAGCTTCGAAAGGTCTGGAAGGTGCAGAGGTTGCAGCTATCTTTCCGCCGGTACCACCGGTTCCTGTAAATTTGGTAGGAAGTCCCCCTAATGAGTCTCCATTATTTACAATATTTATGTGCCTTGAAAATTCTCCCACGCTGTCAGGTGCGTAATCTGTCACTCCTTGGTCCGTGTTAGAGTACTGAGTTCCACTGCTGTAATACTTGGCCCTTAATCCACCCTCTCCTCTATTTATTCCAAAACCTTGAACCGCTAATACGTTATTTTTTGAGTCCACGTCACCATAAAATAGGTGAGATAAATTAGTTAGTCCTACAACTGTAGCGCTGGAGTTTATAGTTCCCCCATCAGGATATCCAACGGTTATTGAGTCGGCTGTGGGCTTTGATGCTACAGAAAGCCACCTTCCTGAGCTGTGAGGGTATGTTTGTATATCGTCCCCTATAGCCAGGTTGTCAGCATTTTCAGAAAATGTAACTACATCTCCAGTTATATCTATTACCTGATAAGCTGCATCTTCTCCAGATCCTCCCGTGTTTGAAGAACCTATTGATATTATATTTCCAGTAAAATTAGAGTATCCATTAATTCTGAAATTTACATTGTCGTAAATAAATATATCAACGCCGTCTGCAAGTTGAATATCTCCAGCATAGTAAAATACGGAGTCCAAAGAATTCATGTCAGGACTTCCTATCAACGTAGGACTAGAAGTAATAACATTACCGGTCATGGCACCCCCACCAGCTATAACTGCCTGGCCAAGTTCTGTGGCCGGAGACGGTGGGGTGTAGTAGGCCGGATCTAATTTTACAGATGCGCTAACTGGAAGCAGTGGTGAAGGAGATGTACTGGGACCAATTAAAGTAAGCCTCATATCTCCCGACATAGGATTATAGTTGGCAGAAGTTACCATCATAACCCTGTCAAATGGTTGGTCCTTTATTACATCTTTGTACTCTGGAAGATTTACTCTTAAAGCATCCCCTACTTCAACTTGACGTAATTTGTACATCACATTGATAGTTAATTCATAAGGAGGAGCGGCGTATAAATCTCTCCACGTTCTCAAATAGTCCCGTATATTCTCGTCAGTGCTGGCTCCTAACCTAACTCCGTCAAAGTGGTATACTTTTGGCGTATTTACTTTATGCGTACCTATACTGGTAGCATCGACCAATGGTGTGGTTTTAGTGTATTTATCCTTGAGTACTATTTTTCCCCACTTAACTATTATTTGATTCAGTACCTTATTTAACTTTCGTTTAAGGCTGCTTCTTTTAAAATGCAGAGAATTGTCGATGGTTGCCACATATCCTGTCAGGTTCTTCATCGATGGTATTTTTTTAATGCCTAGAGATCCATCAGCATGTATTACTGTAAAACATCCCAGCCACAGCATTATTTGCTTTTCTATAAAATCTTTTGCTGATACTTCCTCTTCTATAATAAATTGAAGATTACGGCCTGTACCGGTGGTTGGGTTCCAAAGATCTAATCCAATATTTACAAAGTCTGCCGTTCTAATAAATTTAGCAGGTACTGCACAGTGCATGTTATCTGGAAGTGTCCCTGTCTGCCCGTAAAGAGTACCGGTCAACAATGACAGTGCTATTTTAGGTCCAGCACCTTCAATATAAAATACTTCTTTTACTTCTGGTTGAGTATCTACCTCAGCACCGGTATCAAATTCATGGGGCTCTATTTTGGTATCAAGGACTCCTCTTCCGTCCAGTCTTACAGGTATGCAATACCCATAAGTGACATCTTGTACAGGTCCATCGTGCAGAAATATTTCTTCTCCTATTTTAACCAGTCCTATGGTATCTCCTGGCCATACCTCATACTGACTGTCATGCTCTATTGCCTGATAGCTGGCAAGGTCACTGCCTGTTAGTTGTATTCTTAAGGTGTGAGAGGCTGTGGCTGCTACAGTTTCATCAACTAAGGCTTCTATTACTACCACAGTGTCTTCAGTGGTGGAATCTACTGTGAATGCTCCATTGTTTGAAGCAGTTCCAGCTATATCTATTATTCTTCCTATTTCAAAATCAAGGCCAGACAACTTTCCAGTTTTAGTTACTGATATGGTATTGGTAGCTGAGTCAAATCCGGTAACCGGTATTGAAAACGTTTTTTCAGACGCTGAAATACTCGATCTTAAATATTGAATTTTAGGCGTAAATATTTTGGTTCTGGTCAGACGGTTTACATCTGTACAATCGTACATAAACGACAACTCGTCTTGATCGGAGCTGTCTATTATGTAGGTAGAATCTATCTCATAGTCTTGCCACAAGTCTCCCTTAAATCCTGTATAAAGAACTACCCTCTTTTTTCTAAGTCCAAAACCGGCATTTTCTTTGGCTCCAATTAAGGTTGAGAATGCTCCCCCTTTATCGATAACCGAGAACTTGAACTTTCCTAAAGTGCTGGTTGATTTTCCTACATCTACACTTTGAGTTTGATTGCTTATTTTATCCTTTTCTAGATACCCAGCTAAGTGCAGCTCTCCATCTGGAGCCGACCCATCAGAATGGCTTGATATGTAAACCAGATCAGTATCGTCGTCATCAAAGGATATAACTATGGTGGATCTGGGACTTTTTGATATGGCTTTTAAGTTTACCAGGTGATTAGTATTTACAGTCTTCACTTATGTCCACCTAACTTCAAATGCCACGGAGTACTCAAGAGTATCTCCTATTCTTTGCTCTGCATATTGTTTAGTTTTTAATACACAAAATTGATAATTTCCACTTCCATCCAAATCTATTTCAAATTGAGATCCGTCACTTACTGACTTGTACCACTCTCTTACCTGAAGTATTGCAGTTTCAGTTAGGTAGCTTATGGTTATTTTTTGGTTGTCGTCCTCTGCCAATGTTATAGTTTCAGGTGTTCCGTCATAGGAAAATTTTGTCTTTCCATCCGTCATAAACGACAAGTCTGAAGTTCTCAATATGGCAGAAAGAATCAACTCAGTTCCAGGAACTTGGCCAACTCTCATTCTGTTAGAATCTTGAACTATATATCGTATATTAGCTGGCATTAGTTAATCCTTGGACTTCTGATAATTGCGCAGAATCTTCTCCTGTTCCACTTATAAGGACAAAGTCTCTCTCGTTTATACCGTCCTGAAGTATTGGTAATACAGTATCGTTTATCATCTCTTCAGTTATGGCTCCCTGAATGTAAACATTTACAGAATTAGTTTGTCCGTCACTTCTGGGGCTTCCTGTTATATTGTTTCCAATTCCGCTGGTATTATCCGCTGCAGAGGGTAGTCCTCCAAACGCACCAGATGAAGAGTCAGCTCCCGGGCTCTGGTATTGCTGAGATTTTATATCGGATACCATATCCTGTCCAAGTTTTACCATCCCTGCAGCTATCGGTATACCCCAATAACCTAACTGAGAAAGTACCATGGCAGCACCGGCTATGGTGTTTATTCTGGTCTGAGCTATCTGCATGCTCTTATTACTCTCGAAATTTTTACGAGCAATAGCATCCCTTTCCTCAAATTGTTTTTTGTAGGTGGCAGCATACGCTTTATATTGGTTCTGGATGTTTCTGTAATAATTAGCATCCCCAGCAGTTTGGGCATTATTGGCTGCTATCCTAAACTCTTCCTGGCGATCATTGGCAGTTTGCCACAAATCGTAACTATCCTCGGCTTCCTGTCTGGATATGTTATATCTTCTCTGAGACGCCTGAGCTGCCATTCCTACCAACTGTCCTATGTATCCTGCAGCTTGGGCTACCTGAGCGGCTCCTGTTCTAAATGTAAGCTCTACTCTGTCGCTTTCAAACTGGGTATTCATAGTACCTGCTGCAGTATGGTATGCACGTAATGCCTCCAGTCTACGCTTATAGCTTTCATTTTCTGCATTCCATATATTATCCATGGAAGTAGTAACTTGAAATCCTCTCTTTTGCAGTGCTTCTAATTCCTTAGAGTTTAATTTACCTAACCTGGCAGCATTTACATCCAAAGTTTTTTGAAGGCCTTCAGCTGCTTTTTTCTGATCTTCGAATGACTTTATTCTTGCCGAAGTGTCCCCTAATCCCTCAGAGCTGTCCCTGTGAGAAATTAGATTGGATCTTGATACCGACAGTAATTGTTTAGCTATTCTTAGCCTATTTTCAAGGTCTTCTGTAATATTTGCTGATTCAGCATCTCTTATGGATTGCCTTACTATTACAGCATTGGCTGCAGATATCTGACCTAAAGCTTCTTGCTGATTTGTTTGATTTACTAATTCCTGAGTTGTTCTCTTATGGCCTGCTATAGCATCCTCGGGATTGACTTCAGTTTTTACTAATGCAGCGTTTACCAGTTCCCTCTTTTCTCTTTGGATGGCAGCTATATTTTCTTTTCTGGTCTTCAGCACTGACTTTGTCACATTGTCAGTATCTCTAAGTAACCCAAACCCTTCTTTGGTTACCCGGTTATTGTCCTTGGCCGCGGCTACTAATTTAACTGCAAGTTGAATTCTCAATTTGTTTTGTGCTAGTTCTTTATCAGCCAGTCCTCCTGGTATAGATCCACTGGCTGCACTTTCAACTAATTGTTTTCTCTTTTCCAATAGCTTATTTAAGTGGTTGGTTGCTGCTATTTCTGTTCTTGTGGATTGGGCCAAAGCCAACTCAGCTGTTTTCTTTTGCTCCTGGCTTATGCGTTTTCGTATACTTAGTTCTTCCAAAGAGATGGCATTAAGGTCTCTTTTTAATTTAGATATCCTGGCGGTTGCTTCTGCTTCAGTGGTTAAGAATGTAGTATATACTTTCAATTCTTTATTCACTTTACTCTGAACATCTTCCTGAGAAACAAGTTCTGTAACCAGCTTAGGAAGTCCTAGAGGACCTATTAAGGCTGCTACAGCAACCTGCATAAAGTCAAATTGTTCTTTTCCTGCTGACATCGCTGTGACTGATTTTATAGACTCACTGGCAAGGTCTGATACAGCTCCTGCCAAGCTGGCCACTGCTCCAAAAGTACCTGCAATTCCATCTTTTAGTGCCACTAAAAATCTGGCTATTTCCTTGCCATTTAATGAGTTTATAAATGCGGTGAAGGATTGAGTAGCCTCCCTAAGGCTGGGACTCAGCTCTTGGAATATTACAACCGACAGCTCACTAAATGCCGAAATCAATTTCTTAGCATCATCCGCCAAATTTTCTTCTATTTGTCCACGCTTAAGCAATGCCGATCCCTTGGCATTTTCATTTTGTTTAATGAATTTCTGCAATGATGTAGTAGAGCCGTCCACTTCAGCACTTATCATTCTGTAAAGTTCAATCATAGCCGGACCTGCACGAGCTCCAAATATAGTCAGTATATCGGAGGTGTCCGCATTCGCATCCCTGAACTGTCTCATTATATGCAGTAGGGGCCTCATCCGGTTTTCCTGGTCGTGAAGAGAGACATTTAATTTTGTAAGTATTGCCTGAACTCTGTCAGTTGGTTTTGATAAATTCACTAACGCCCTTCTAAGAGAAGTACCAGCTCTGCTGGATTTTATACCAACATTGTGAAAAACTTCCAATATGGCTGTGGTCTCTTCTAAGGTATTGTTGGTTGCCCGGGCAATTGGAGCCACATAAGACAACGCATTTCCCATCTGTTCCATATTGGCATTTGAGTTAGTTATAGCTACCGACATAACATCGACTATCTGTTCAAGGTCGCTGGCTTCTTTACCAAACCCTAGCATTATATTGGTAGCAATATCCGCGGCTCTTGCCATATCCAACATTCCTATGGATGCCAGGTTAAGTACTGGCTCCAGTGCTTTAGATGCCTCGGCAGAACTGAGTCCAGCCATACCTAAAAATACCAGCCCTTCGGCAACTTCTGACACCGTAAATACTGTCTCCTTTCCTAATCTTCTGACTTCTTTTTCTATGGCCCGACCAGCTGACGTAACCTCATTACTAGTCTTTGAGAAATTATCCATGACCGCATTTGCCCGGGCCATGCTTTTCTCAAAACTTGCTCCGGTCTTAATTAGCTCTACTATCGATTTTACTAATATGTAGGCTGCAGTGGCGGCCAGTAAGGTTTGCGCTGTAAATGCACCAAAATGGGTGCCTGTGGCGTACATGCCGGCCCTCAAGGCTGCGGCTTCTTGAGAGGTCCTGTTCATGCCCTGTCTGAAATTTTTAAGGCTGGCACTGGCGCTTTTTGATCTTTTTCCTAAAGAATCAAATCTACCATTTAAATGGGTTATGCCGGCATTGACAGTATCAGTTTGAGATTTTAGCTGGGATACTGCAGTGGTTAGATTCTGAAGGCCTAAGGCACCTACTCCTGCCTGAGCCTTAAGGTTTGCAGCCTGAGTTCCTACTCTACCAAGTGAAACTCCTTTAGAGTTTATCTTGGTTATTCTGGCAGAGATTCCATCCAGACTGGCATTCAATATCTTTATCTTATTTAGCGCCTTGTCGGTAGCTACATTGATATCGAATGCCATCTAGATGTCCTCATTAACCTTAGTTACAGTTACCGGCTTATGGTGATTAAGGTATGCTTCATCGCATATTCTTAACATTTTGTAAAAGAATAGCAGATCGTATCCATTTATAATACCAATAAGTCTTCCATAGGTTATTATGTCTGCAAATTTTAGAGGGTGTGGGGTGTCAGAATGTGACCTTGATGGAGACAAATCATAAAATGCTTCTATGTATATGGCATTCCATCTACTAAGATCAGGCTTCCCCTCTAACGCTTTGGGAAGCCTGTTAGTTTTCTTAGCTACATTCTTAAGTGTGTCTAATCGTTCTGGGGATCCCCACTGGAGGTCCCAGGCGATGAAGGCTTTACATTAATGAGGTCCTCTTCATTATTATGTGCCTGGAAATTCTGTAGCCGATCTGACTGATCTTCTACTTCTTTTCTAAGGACCGGAACATTTGTCATGGCACTAAACCCTAACTCAGGCGTATAGGGTATATTTTCCTGGCCATTCCAAGTCATATTTTCCCAATCCAGTAATACATACTTTGCCAATCCTTCAAGGCTTATCTTGTCTGCCAACTTGTCGGCATTTTCATCTTCCAAGTCAATTTTTCTACGATGTATTTTATACTGTTGAGTAAGGTGTCGTTGATGCTTTGGATTGTTTCTTTGGGCTATTTTAAGTCGAGCGTTATCGAAAAAGTCTACCCACACACCTTCTTGGGACATTTCTTTATCTGGTGCCATTGACATAAGATCAAAGCTTTTATTTTCGGACATTGGTTTTCTCCATGTTGGATAACACGAAGTAAAAAGAACTTGTAACTCTTTCTACCCCAGTCGTAGTACAGTGCTAAAAATAAAAGAGAGCTGGAATTTCCCGCACTGGAGAGGATTTAAGGTGCCCCCGATCCAGCTCTCTTACTCGTTATTTTAAGGTGCTGGTATCCGTGTAATGATGCAAGTTTTTTGCGTCAAGTACGGATCTATTACAGCCTTAAAAGCTATCTTTGCCATTACATCAGAATCGGCAGATTCCGGATTTGAAGTATAGGATTGTATACGACACCCCGGGAAACTGAAAATATAGGCATTGCCTTGGGCAATGTCTGTTTCATCGTCGGTAAGGGCAAATCTTATAGTTACCACATCGTTGGCAATAAATCGGTTGTACAATTCTCTGCTTTCGAAATATACATTAGATGAAATGTCCGCTGAGAATCTACCTCTGCCTATTCCTACCGGGTACAGAGATCCCAAACCTGGCTGTTCTCTGAGTGCATTGTCTATGGTTATGTCCATGGACTCGAAAATAGCCGCTTCTGCAGTGGCGTGAACTCCGTTAGAATTAAGCGCCTGCATGGAAATACTGTCAATTCCGGACGCACCATTTAGTACATCGTTTACCAGAGATGGATTGTATGCCGCTGTTCCGCCAACACTGACTGAAGCGCTGGAACCGGTGTAATTGGTTCCCATAACACTGAAGCTTCCGCCAATCTGAGAATTTCCAAGTGCAAATTTCATAGATCCTATTCTTAATCCTTCGCTTAAAAAGAACTCTCCAACATCTTGAAGTGCAGACTCTACTGCGAACTCTCTTGCAGTGGTTTCATTAGATATCATGGAGGATACTACGTTGGCAGTGGCTGTAGCCTCATCAGCTAATGTTTCATGGACAGTTACATGGGTGCCGTCCACTACACTGGCTATAGTAAATACGCCATTATTAGCTGCTTGCACAGCGGAATCTACACGAAATGCCTGTTCCGGAACAAGGCCTACAGTGGTGCTCATAGTTATAGTGCTGGTAGCCAATACAAAATCGGTGGCAGTGGCTGTGAAATTTGTCCATCCGGAAGATTCCAAAAGGGCTTCCATCCAGTCGTCATATTCTCCATAACTTAACTGAAAATTCACATCCCCTCCACTTGATGCAGAGATGTGAGAAGAACCTGAAATTTGTCGATCGTCTCTGATTTCTTCCGTTGGGGATGAAGTTATAGATCCGTTTAGGGTATTACCTGAGGTACGTAAAAGTCTAAACACCTCGGTACCAACTAAGCCACCAGCAGGTTGTAGAACGTACGCAAGTGAACTTCTTGAACTGTCTGCTATAGGCATAGCTTACTCCTGTCTATCGTATCTGAATTTAAAGGATAGAGGTAGTATATACCAACCTCCGCTAGGAAAGCCATCATTAGAAACTGACCCTCTTATTTTTGCATCTCCAACGCTTTTATATTCAAGCATAGTCTGTAATTTAGAAACTAAAGTTTGCGCAAGTCTTGTCCCTGTTCCGTCTTTGACTCTTATTTCAAAATACAGTTTACCTTGAGTTCTTCTAAGTACTCCCCCTACCTCAAAAGCATCTGAGTCAGCAAACTGTACAACGGCAAATAGGTAAGGATCTAATCCGTCTGATAATAGTTTGCTAGGATCCGATGGGTTTTTTCCATCTATATTTCCAAATTGTATGGGAGTATCCGCCCAATTTGATATTATGAAACCTTCAATGTCATTACTTATTTCGCCTCTATCCGCCATGACTAAACAAACTCCCTTCCGGCCTTATCTACAGCTGCTTCTGCTTCCATTTCTGCCATTGCCATAGCTACTCGTATATTGGCATTGCCGGCATAGGTTCCTTTGAATGTGGCTTTGTCACTTTCTGGAGTCTGGTTGTAAATGGTAGCACCCATAGTTAAATTATTGTCTCTTATAAATTTTTGCATATAAGCGACTTTCAGCGCAACTATTACTTGAGGAGATATTGTAGCACTGGCTGTTATTGGTTTTGATATTGCGCCTGAGTTTGATCTCTTTTCCCCGGGCAATCCTATAGGTCCTATATTATGATCTTCTATATAAAATCTACGTCTGGCCTTTCCAGTACCTATCCACCAATTGTATGCTGCCTTTCCAGAATCCTGTACCGTCTCTTTAACTACGACAGGGTACACCGCAGCTATGACCTGCTTCACTGCTATATCTGGTATCTTAAGAAATTGGGCCTTTAGTTTTTTGGCCTCTTTAAGGGTGTCTGAATTGGACTTAGCTACTCCAGATTTTCCCGATACTGCACTTATGCCTGGCATGTCAGCACCCACTCTTTAGTTAAAGGATCTCTGGCAGCTTTAAGTATAACGTGTGTATTTGAGTCTACTATTACAGACTCCCTTGGTGTGGGATCAAATCCTATATCGGTGGCTGCTATTACTACATTGAATACATTTTCTGATACATTGTCTGGATCAGCTACCACTTTTGAATATTGATGAACGGTTCCTGATACGTTATAGGATTGTGGAACATCCTGAGAAGTTCCTGAACTACTGTCATAGGAAAATGAAACGGTCTTAAGGTACTGTATATTTACTCGGTTATCCTGGGTTTGAAGTACTCTGGAGAATTTCATTCCAGAATCAAAATACGACTCTTCAACCTTATAGGAAACTCCATTTAATTCTATAAAGTCCCACTCTTGCATGGGACATTCTGGAGGAGCCATAATAAAATATTGTCCAGCGGTTTGCTGAACTGTGCCGGTTTCTGGAGTAGTGGCTCTCAATTCCAGATCCATATAATAACTTCCAATTTCAGACTCTACTAAATGTCCAGGGTCGTTGGAAGGTCCTTGAACAGATTTCCTGGTTAAGGTACCAAGTCCACCTGCCAGCCCGTTAACCAGATGCAACATGTAAAGCGCCTGGTAAGTATTTCCTACTTGAGAGTCATACCGGCCTTGTCCTACCACATAGATGTCACCTGTTACCTCAGATCTTATAGTCGAAGATTCTGGGATTACGGTATCTAAATCGCACACAAACATACGTCTGTGAAGAGGTCTGCTAAAATTCGAAAGAAATCTATCAACCGGTGTTATTCTTCCTGACAGTTCGTCAAGGTCCCAAGTGTTTGTCAACCTATCATAAGTCGAGAATTTGTGGTCGTTGAAGTATCCGGCTGCTGTGGACAATTGCATAACTTATCCCACAACTGGGTCATAAGTTGGAGGGACTCCTGAAAGAGGGGAGTTGATAGTGGTTTGAGTAGCTGATCCAGATATAGCCGATTGCAAAGCTATCCTGAATGACTCTACTTTAGATTCGTAAGATTTTTGAAGCTTTTCAAATTGAGGTTTAGTGAACCTCTCCATGGAATTGTCTCCATCCCCTATTTTTTGAACCGCAGCTAACCTTAATCTTGGAATTAATATTACTGCGCAAGAGTAAATGGAATACAGTCTTAGATAGTTGTATCTTTTAGTTTGATCTGCTGAAGGAGAAGCACCGGTGCCTTCGCTAATTACTGTGGTGTAATCTATACCATCCTCTGTTAGCGCCATTATAAGTTCCAGTTCTACACTAGGAACGTCAAAATCCTTGTCAGACAGATCTTTTTCAGTAAGGCCTAGCACCGACCTTACTTGATCAGTGTCGGTACCTTTGTCTAACAATATACGTTCCATTATTTATCCACTTTCATTATCTTTAATATTTTGGCTCTGACTTGAGCTTTCATCCAGGCGTTTAAAGTTACTCCGGAAATTTCTTTTCCTGCCTTGAAAATTATACCGCTTTCTTGATCAAATTTTTGGTATCCGCAAATGTTGCAAATAGTTAAAGATTTGCCTTCACTTTTATTTATGAGATCTTCCAGTTGAACAGTTTCATCTTTCGCCTGTTTTTGTTGTTTTCTTATTTCTTTAATATCATCCGAGATATTTTCCGGAGTATTTTCAGATAAATTCTGTACACCTTCATCTTTAGGTTCTGGTGCTGGTGCTTTATTTTTACTTTTATTCTTTGACATGCTGTTCTCCAGTTATGAAATGAGGCCGAGGTATAATTCCCCGGCCACATTTTCAGTGCGTATAAACTTACGCGAAGGTCATCTTAGACCAACCATCGGTGTAAAGCTTATGAGACATTTCACCATAGTCAAAACGCATGCCTTTAGCTTTACGAAGTACAAATTCTTCGATGGCTGAGTAAGAAGCAGATGCGTTAATTACGCGGCGAATAGCACTACGGCTGTCAATGCCTACTACAGTACTTGCACCAATAATGGCAGTATCTACCAGCAAGATCTTGGGCTCAATTACGCCTAAGTTCTCGATGCTGTAAGCATTGCTGAAAGCGCTGTTAGGGCTGTCTACTGTATTAACTGTAGGCTTGCCTGTGCGGTTCTCAATTGCTAATGCTGTATCGATGTCTGCAAGGATGTAATCGATAGACATTTTGCGATAGTTTGCACGTAGGTACTTAATCCAAGCTGCGTGAGTCATGACACCGCCTACAGCTGCTGCATCAAAACTTGTTCCCAAAACTGAGCCAAGTGCAGCTTCGTTACGGTCCACGTCACCATCTACCATGGCAGAGATATCGCCTTCAACCATAGATACTCGCTCTTGACGAGATTGAGAACTTACAATCAAGTTAACAAGGTCAAGACTTGTAGCTTCCAGTGCGTCATCAGAGATCATTAAACCTATAGATTTAGTTGAAATCTTACGTGATACCTCAGAGGTTGTGATACCGACCATGATAGCTGGCTCAGCCATCTGTGAGATAGGTGCATTTCTGTCACCTTGTGGAGCTGTTACATCGATAATTGGCTGTTCAAACTTTGGACTATTGATAGTTTGAGTTTGTGCAATCATGTTGTTGTAAGTGCCCAGGAAGTCACCATAGTCACTGCGTAATTCAGATTCAATAACCTGCATTACAACTTCAGGGAAAAGTAAACGTGCACCTGCGCCCTGATTATCTTCAGGGCGGGTAATAGCGCCCATGTTGAAGTTAACCGAACCGTTCATAATGTCCTTCATGCTTGGCGGCTTAAGGCCGGTAGACAGATCTGAATTTAAGAACATTCCAGATGATGCCATCATTTGCTGAAGTACTGTACCGTATTTTTCTACGTTAGTATTCATGCCGTGGGTTTGCTGTAAAAACTGAGATAAGGAAATGCCTTTATCTGCTGCACCTTTGTAATCCGCGGTACTTAGAGTGGCTTCAGATCTCTCCCCGTTAGCATCTAGAAAAGAAAATTTAGCTTCGTTTTGATTCATTGTTATATCCTCAAGTCTGGTTAGAGGTTAAGTAATAATTACTTAACGTGCTCAATTAATACGGAGTCACCGGCTACGCCAGTACCTGTAAGAATGCTAATTACACGCCAGCGATATAGAACGCCAGCACCTTCTGTTACTACCAGGCCACCGGCTAAGCCGCGAGCTGCCTGAGTACCTGCTACAGCAAACTCACCTACTGCAAGGGTGCCTACCTGAGCAACATCAACTGTAGCTACTCGACGACCTTCAGAATCTACCGATCCAAAAGAGAAGCCGTCATTTACAGTGTCAGGGTTAACAGCTGCTAAGGTACCTTCGATGTCATCACCGTTGGCACATAGCACGTAATTATCATCGCCGGCTAATTTAACCGCTTTCTCCAAATCTGCTGCAGCCAATGGATTGGCAGCGTCTACACCTAAAGCAGCTGAGAAGATATTTGGACTTGCTTGTACAAGTCGAGAAAATTTAAAGTTCATCGGTAGTTCCTCACTTATTTAGTATTGAATGATACGGTGTTCAGAGGTGCAGACATTGATCTGCTTTTGGTACCCTCTGCATGTTCTTTTTCTGACTCAACAGCGGCTACGCCGCCTACCTTGAATGTCTCAGTAAGCTTTTCAGCCAACTTGGCATGGTGAGATAGTAGTGAAGCTGTATCCATTGAACTTAAATCAATGGAACCTCCACCTATTACTAGACTCATCTTTTCACAAGATACTTTAGCGATTGAAGATAGGGCTTCTACGGTGCTTGACTGGGTTTCAAGCTTTGCCTTTACCGTCTCCAACTCTAATCGCAATTTTGCATTTGTTTCTGTTTGCTCTGTCAGTTGTCCTTGAACATGAGCTACGACCGGATCACCCCCTTCATTATTGGTTTCTGATTCCGAACCAGGTTCAGATGACATATCTGCAGAATTGCCATCTCCTTCGGTATCGGTGTTTTCAGAGTTGCCGTCTTCTTCAGTCGCTGAGTCTTCAGGACTTTGCAGGGCCGCCATGGCCAACTTCAACTCTTCTGTTAATTTAAGTGTACCCATCTCGATGGATGCTTGAACTTGTTCCAAAGTCATCTCGCCTTGAGCTGTTTGGATCTTTTTGCCAGCAGTGTTGCCGGCTGTATCTTTAGCGTTTGCTGCTGACATAGTGGTATCCTCTTTTGGTTTGTTGGTATTAATTAAAACACTATCGGCCTTATTCATATGACTTTCAATAGCTGGAATTAGTATATTTTCTATAGTCTCAGTTGACATAACTTCTTGCATATTTAGCTGTATCTCGTGCTTACTTCCTGAGTCCATACTTACCATTCTGCTAAGGTTTGGTTGATCTGTTTCAATGGAGTCTAGCAGATAAAGTTTGTGCATGAAATCCTCAAAGAACATTATTCTGTCAGCTAATCCTTTCTCAACTGCCTGCTCTCCAAAAAATACTCGACCTTCACCGACATCTGCACGAACTGTAGAGCGATCAAATCCACGCTGATCTGCCACCCAGTCAAGGAAAAAATTTCCTAGTAGTTTAAGGCTGCCGTTCACCATTTCCTTAGTTTCTTTATCCAGCTTCTCATACTGGTTAGGCTTGGCTTTGAATTTTCCGTCACGAAAAACTGTGACTTCAACGCCTTGGTCTTTAAGCATTTTGGATATTTCTTGATGGATGGTGACTACCCCAATGGATCCTAGATTGGACATTTTTGTACAGGTTACGTCTCTGCATGAAGATATAATCCAGTACCCTGCAGAGTTTGCTGCACCTGAGGTATAGCCATGAACTGGCTTAGATTCCTGATCTATTTTTTCTATAAGTAAACCAAGTTCGTCAACGCCTACAGATGATCCACCTGGCGTATCTGTATCCATAACTATTCTGCTTACTTCTGAGTTCTCACTGGCATGCATAAGCATGCGGGAGATGCCTTCATAAGTTGATAACCCAAACAATTTTGTTAGCCACGTTTCGTTGGTGGTTAAATTTCCTTTAACAGGAATAACCGCTATGTTATTTACGACTTCGTAGCCTTGAAACTCATCATCGTCGTCATCATCATCATAGCCGTTTGAAAACAAGTCAAACTTCTGCCCGGTGGCTATGGAGTCATCCATACGTTTTTGTATGGAATTTTCCATCTTTAATATAAATTCGAAACTGCTTAAGTCTCCAAGCCAGAACCCGTTAGTAAGTATGCTCATAATATCCTCTATTGGTCCCTTCCGCCGCCATTGCGGGGAATTTCGTTATCTGGTTGAAGGCTTCTGCCCATGGGGTCGTCATTAGCAGTTGGATTCCCTGCTGCTTCATCTTGCTTTCCGGTGTTCCAGAACCCGGTGCCACTTAATATGGCTCCTCCTTTTCTATACGGAACTCCTAACTCACTGTAGGCCTGTTCGTCCGTGTAAATTCCCAAGGAAAGTAGATTGAGTATATTGTTCTGTCGCATAGTCTTAAAGGCTTCCAGCTCATCCTCAGGTCTTAAGTTTATGGCTTCGAATTTAAATTTAACATAAACATCCTGTCCAAGTAAACGAACAGCTAAAGTTAATGCTCTGCTTAACACCTGTTCTACCGGGCCTTGAATAGATTTTGCAACCTTTAGATACACCAAAGTTTCTGTATTGGATAGGTTTTGGCTGCCATCTGTACGTATACCTATGACTGATGGCTGAGTCTTCATACTGGTAGCCGTCATTCCAGAGAGTTGCTTTAACATGGGGGTGTAGTCAGCCTTTACGCCGGCTACATTTTGAGTGTCAAACTCCGCGGTATCATATGCTACTACTGAATCTTCTGGTTCTAAATCCGCCAGAGAACTCTCCACCTCTGCCTTTATATCGTTCATATATTGAATTAATTTTTTAGGGTCTTTTTTAATCTCATCCGGTGCTGTGCTTCGTATTTTCTCAGAATCAAGTGTTACCACCAATCTTCCATGTCCGGATTTTCTAACCACCCTGCGCATCTCTTCTATAAATTCATCATAGTAGTAAACCATGTTTAATGCTGATTTCATCATGGAAGTGCCGTAAGCACTGTCAGCTTCTTTATGTAGTTCAGCTACCCAGAATGTGGCAATGTTTAAATCGATGGGATCTCCGCCTTCAGGATTCTCCTGCTCGGGATACCTTCCACCTTGGCCATCTGCTTTCCAAGTTATTGTCCCATAGTTAACCGGTTGGAATTTATCCGGTAACCTGGCTTTGTCCAGTACCAACTCCAGACAGCAGCCCGAAGTCAGTACAGTTTCCCTGAGTAACGTTTCTATGACAGCATCTATGGATTGTTTATCTCGGAATTTTTTAGAATAGTCGTAAAGGGTGTCTACTGCAGCAATAACTGAAGTGGCAGCATCCACACCTTCTTGATTGAATTCGTTGGTACCGGTGGTATATGCTTTTATGGTGAATCCAGAGTTTGCTATCTGGACCATACTGAATACAGAGGATGAAAAGTTTCCATCTTCCTGGCCAAGTTTTCTAAGGGCCGGTATTACCTGATTTCTATTTCTTAAATCCTGAATCGATACCTGGCGGTAGCTATCATTGGGATTTATTATAGCTTCTCCCTTATTCACAGAGGCATGAGCTGGTCTGGATTTAACCTTTCCTGCCTGTACCTTTGGTAGGGATACCTTTTTATTTAGAAAACTTAGCATAGTTTAATTTTTATATTCCAGTTGTACCCACATGATTGGCCTCTATTTAACCTTCATATTTGAATTAATGCAACGTTTTCTACATCAGGTCTGAGCAAGTGTAGCAGATGTCAAGGTACTTGACTTGCGTTTATTTTCTGTCAAGCATCGATTTTACTGTATTATCTTTATTTTCGGTCCCATCCTTCATACGCACAGACGACACCCCGGGCGGCATATAAAACCCAACTGATCCTATCAATTGTTCCATCAAATCCCGGGCAATCATCGCATAATTCATAGCATGTCCGTAGTGATCTTCTCCGGTAGATATCCAAACACCTTGAGCTTCATCTATGGTTGCGGCCATATTATTTATTATCTTCTTCAAATTTTTCATATGCCGTTCCACTTCATCAGTCTCAGGATGTTTTGGATAAGCTATGTTGTAACCGTTGTGAAGTTTACAGAATTCGTCGAACACACCGGTCTTATATGAGGATACTACGGACTCCACCTCGTTTATTACGTAATTGGTTAATTTGTTTTTTGGTGGCTTTTGTTGATAGTAATTAGCATACACCTGCCCGGGCCGACTCATCCCGATAAGTGTCAGTGCAGTGGAAAAGTCCGGCATGGCATCGATGACCAGAAGGCCTACCCCAAACTGATCCATGCGTTGCTTTATCTTTTCTGACAGCTGTACATCACTGGTCATCTTTATCCGTTCAGAGAAAATTATTTCAGGCTTTCCGTTTATATCATGCCCTATAACAAGGTGAGATATTTTACCTACATCGACTCCAGCAAACGTACCGGCTGCTCCCACCTCTGGCGGAGTCCAAGTAGAAATACGTCCTTTATTAAACGGATCCGAAAGAAATGTGTTATCAGCATCTTCATATTCCAGTCCCAGTGTAAAGTTCCACCAGTCTCCAATTCTCTTATAATCTCCGGCCTGCAGCAATAGGCTGGGAGTGGTGTTGTAAACCGGTACATCATATGGACTAACCTGCCACCCAGCTTCCCGAGCATCTGGACACATGGCAACCCACTCTCTCCTTGAGGGATCTCTCAAGTCGTTAGTCAAATTGGCTCCACATTTATGGCATGCTATATACGATTCCTGAAGCTTGTATGTTGGGTTTTTGGCATCCAGGTTAGAGAAGGTTGATAAATCACCATCAAAGCCAGGCAGGACAACATCACGGAAAAAATCAGGCGCTGCCCACTCGTTACAGCTGGAGCACTTGACAAGGTAGTAGTTTTTAGTAGAGCTTTCAAACGCCTCTGATATACCAAATCCCTTAACTGTCGGCGTGGAGAACCGGTATGTAATCCCCTTGAACCCATATTCGTCTTCCTCTGCATGTCGTAATCTTGATTGGTAAGTTGATATCACCGAACCATCGGAGAAATCTATTTCATCGTGCACCAACAGATGAGCCGGTACCGATATCGCCGCACCCTGACCATAAGTACCGTTCATGTACAACGTGCACGAGCCAAGACGCTTCATCTCCGCAGAATCAGCTGATCTTACCCTCAATGAGCTTAAGAATTCGGACTCTTCAATGACCGGATCAAAGCGATCTTTGGAAAATTTACTCGCAAATCTTGACGTAGGAAGTGTATAAATTGCACGTTTACTTCTAGAAATTGCCAGAAAGCCTAGCGTTATTCTCACAGATAGTTCAGAAAGTCCAACTTGTGAGCACTTTTTTACGTTTTTACGTGAATGTGGGTCATTGACAATATGTTTCTGGTATTCATGGTGCTTGAAAGAGAATTGATTTCCATCAAGGCGGGTGTGTTTACAGATCCAATCGGTGAGACCTCTCAACGAATTTGACCTGTCCAGCGCCCCGGTTATTCGGTCATAGAAGGATTCGGCTTGAGGTATCATCTAATTACTTTTTTCCAAAGCATCGATGGCAATGGCTTCTGCCTGCAATTCGTTTGATTCGTGAAATAATTTTTCACAATCCATATATCCCTGTTCAGTCTTATCGAATGTATAAGCCACTGAGCACACTCCCATGCCTTGTGGCTTGAAGTAGAATCTTACTTCCGGTACTTCTTTAGGTCCCTCATCCAGTTTTATCAACACTTGCCCGACCTGGGTATTATAAAGTTTCGCAAACATACTAAGTCTCTTGAAGTTTAATTAATTCTCTACTTTCTCAATGCATTTAAAACTAATATCCCAACTACTGCCAGGCCAACTATCACTATCCCGGCACCTATCGCCAGTATCCACAATAACCATTGCTGTATAAAAATTTCCACGGCTATCTCCTATTTTATTCTGTCAAGTTTTTCTTTTAGTCTTGCTGAGAAATCATCGATTACATCCTCTCCCAGCTCCCGCATCGTATCAATGGTGGCCTCTTCTATGGCCTGCATTCTATCGATATTTATCAGCTCTGATCTGGATTTTTGCAACATCTGTAAAAGGCTGCCGCTGGATGACATAAAGTCTTTCGCCTCTTTTACACTACTGCCTTCTTTTATTCTGCCATCGCTGGAGAATATTCGGTCTCTTATAGACTGCAGGGCTTTTAGTTGGTTAGTCAGTTCCTGAGACAGATCGAACTCAGAGTCAAATTCTTGAGTATCTGCCTGAATTGGCAGGACATCTAAAATTTTAACTAATTCGTATTCTGGGATTGCATCTCGTTTTATGGCCTGTACCACGGTGTCGAATGCCAGGCCAAGGGCAGATACTGAGAAGGGGGCGAAGTCGTCTTGTTTTGTTTCATTCAAGTCAGCCTCAAACGCATGCATTGAAGAGGCCGGAGCTTTGGTCGAAGCGGGGATTCCCGTTTCGGTTCCTGGCGTCTTTGCATGGGCAGCCATGGCCTCGGCCACTTGTTCAAGTGGTAATTTTTCCGGGGCGTCTATTGGCTTTCTTTTGGCTAATGGCATGCAGTGCTTTCTTTAATACGTTGGGCCGCCCTTCCAAATAAGACTTCTGTGAAACTCTTACCCTGTAGTAGGACGCGGCCCGAACAGTGGTTCCGGATAATGGCCGGTTAATGGGTGTAATTTAGTTCCGCTTGGCGGTTATGTCAAGGTTGAAATTTCCGGCCGATTTTTGGTGGGATTTTCTCGAGACTTTTACAATATTTTTACGAGCTCATTTCCGGCTCCGTAACCTATTGAATTTACTAGTAAATTTTTGGTGAAATATACTTAAAATTTCCGGGAGGTAATTTTTAGTGCTATTTGCCGGGTAAAATCTCAAAATCTAAAAATTTTTCACACACGACCTATAGGGCGCTGTCTCGTATTTTGCAAACAAAAAGGCATACTAGGGGCGCGGCCTCCTCATCAATAACATTTACTTATGCATATAATAACCACACCTTATCACCTGCCGCCCCGGCCACCGCCGCCCCCTCTCCCC
>Ga0316207_10000387_pt1 | contig 75739 bp, 76 predicted proteins | sample 6weekpyrite_MG_FD_204943 | JGI IMG/M metagenome (GOLD analysis project Ga0316207, IMG submission 204943) | Microbial mat bacterial communities from mineral coupon in-situ incubated in ocean water Damariscotta River, Maine, United States -... | ecosystem: Environmental > Aquatic > Marine >... | reverse complement strand
GTTATTAATGATATACAGAATAAAATGCTGTCAGGTAAATGATATGTCAGAACAAAAACACACCTTTCGCCGCTACAAGGATGACGATGACGCTCATCTGCCATGGAATGAGGAAATATTCGAGCAAGATACATCCTATAAATGCCCAACCTATACCAACCGAACGCCGCCCTGCCAGGGCAGTTGTCCATCCGGAGAAGATATTCGCGGCTGGCTTGATATTGCCAGGGGTATGGAAAAACCGCCTGCAGACCTGCCTTGGCAGGAGTATGCATTTCAACGTTCTACCGATGCCAATCCTTTCCCGGCGATGATGGGCCGTGTTTGCCCGGCACCGTGTCAAGATGGCTGCAACAGAAACGAAGTCGATGGCTTTGTCGGTATCAACTCCGTAGAGCAGTTTATTGGTGACTACGCGCTGGATCACAAGCTGGCGTTCCAGGCCGCGGCCAAGGAAAGTGGTAAAAAAGTAGCTATTATAGGTGGCGGAGTTGGCGGTTTTGCCTGTGCCTACCAGTTACGCAGACTGGGCCATGCCTGCACAATATTCGACGAGCATGAAAAACCCGGTGGAATGGCTCGGTATGGTATACCGGGCTACCGCACACCGCGCGAATTTCTTGATGCAGAGTTCCAACGCATTATCGACATGGGTGTCGAATTTCAAATGAATACCCGGGTCGGCCGGGATGTACAAATGGAACAATTGGAAAAAGATTATGATGCCGTGGTGATCGCTATCGGCGCGCAATCGGGGCGAGCCCTTCCCGTGCCAGGAGGAGATGCACCCAACTGCATTAGTGGTGTTTCATTCCTCGATGCCTTCAACCAGGGCAGGCTACAGTATACTGCAAAAAATGTGGTTGTTATTGGTGGTGGCGATACCGCCATGGATGTTGTTTCCGTCGCACGCCGACTGGGCCATATAGAAACCACTCATGAAAAAGACCGCACGGAATACATTGTGCTCGGACACACCGCACATGATGTAGCCACGGTTGCCAAAAAGGATGGTGCCGAGGTCTTGCTTGCATATAGACGACCCATTGAAAAAATGCCGGCTGCCGAGCATGAAGTTGAGGCGGCCTTGCGCGAGGGTGTGAGCATTCGTGGCAGCCTGGCGCCGGTAGAAGTGGTGTTGGGTGATGATGGGCGCGCAGTGGCACTTCGTGTAGAGGTCGTTGAATGGGAAAAAGACGAAATGAAACGCACTGGCGAACTCGTTGACCTGGAGTGCGACCTGATTGTCAGTGCGATTGGCCAAAGTGGAGACCTGCAAGGATTTGAATCGCTTGACAATGGCCGTGGATTGATTGATGCCGATAAATTTTTTCAGGTTAAAGACAAACCAGGCGTATTCGCAATCGGCGATATTATCAAACCTCACCTGCTAACCACTGCAATCGGACATGCCAGTATTGCCGCTGAAAGCATTCATCACTACCTGTCAAATGAAGACATGCATCAACGCCCCAAGGTTGACGTACATCACTTCAATCTGCTGGATAAACTGAAAGAAGGCAATCTACAACCTGTTGAGTTTGATCACCACGCTGATTGGGGAACCGATTCATCTGATTTTGCCATGCACAATTATGAAGACCGCTCCTCTCATGAAATCATCTCTGCCGACATGCTCTTTCTCGGCCACTTCAGCTACACACCCTGTAACCAGCGCGAGGAATCACTGGTTACCGCCGAACAGGTGCTAGACCATTATGACGAGCGGTTCCAGGGTCTTGATGAAGACACGGCTCGTAATGAAGCCGAACGCTGCATGAGTTGCGGCATGTGTTTTGAGTGTGATAATTGCATCATTTACTGCCCTCAGGATGCAGTAAAGAAAACCCCCGCTGCCGAATCAACGACCGGGCGTTACGTCTTTACCGATTACAGCCGTTGTATAGGTTGCCATATCTGCGCTGAAGTATGCCCCACAGGGTATATCGATATGGGAATGGGCGCCTGAGGTATTAACTGGCGCTTACACTCCGACCAGGTCTGGTTTGATCCAAACCACAGCTAGACCTGAGCCGGAGTTGACCTATTGTTTTCTATAAAATACCACCAGCATTCAAATATTAAATAGCCATTACCTCCGGTTTCCACAAAAAACTGTCTTCATCGGAAGCACAGGGCAATCGAAATAGCCGAGCTTTTGCAGATACAGAATGATTGCACAGAGAATGACTAGCTTAATACCTGTTCGCAGTGCCGTTTTTATCTGGTCCCCGGTGCCGGGCATTAAGCCGATGCAATAACACGTAAAAATAACTAATTTATAGCCAGTATTGGATTTGCAGACAGCAGGAAAATCTCAATATCCTGTTGTTTTTTAAATGACATCTCAACAATAAATCTATATTTGCATTATGTTCAGCCTGGGTTCAGCAACACACTCCTATAGTTATAACCAAGATACTTATTTTTTCACTAGAAACAGGAGATATAACATGAAAAAACAGATAGCTTACCTGCTGATTCCGGTCCTCGCCTTACTGGCTGCTCCTGTAATGGCAGACCATAACCACAGAGATAATAATCGTTACGATAGGTTTGACCGAAAACTCGACAGACAACACTGGCGCATTAAAAAAGGTATCCGTAGCGGACAACTGACACACCGGGAAGCCAAGCGCCTGCGCAAACAACATCGACGAATAGCCAACCTGAAATATCACTTCAAGCAAGATGGCTACCTCGACCGCTACGAGCGTCGCACGTTAAACCGAAAACTGAACAGGGCAAGCGATCGAATTTATCGTTTAAAGCATAATGATCAATATCGATACCGTGCACATACTTACCCTGAACATCGAAACCATAATGATGATCGTTACCACAACAATAAGTGGACTGTGATGCTGGACATAGGCAAGTTATTCTAGCCTTCTTTATTTGCCATGCTCACGAAAATATGCATTCAAATAACTTAGCAAACAGCTCGATTACACAAATGTAGCCTTGTAATCTAGCTGTATTGCTAACCAATGTAGAGCACGCGATCACTTCGATGAAACATTAACTACAATTAATGCACACCACCTTTACTCAGGCATGTGCCTGTATAGTCAGAAGTGATTTGATAAGCGCCATTTCCAGAAAAACTTATCTAAAAATGAGCCTTGAATACTGTTTTCAAGCAGATCACGGGTCTTTTGCCTGGCAATATTGGCTGCTACATGCCCAGATATATCCTGAAAATCACGTTGGCATTGCCTTAATATTGGACTTATATCACGGTAAGCTTCTACAAATCCCCTGCCCTTTAGACACATCAAACTCTCGTTCAGCCCAAGAATAAACTTCGACAACCCAGATAAATCCTTAAGATTGATATCATTATATAATTGCTCACGGCTTATTGTTGCATCACCATTTATATACAAGTCAAAAACATGCCAAATCAATAATTCATCATAATAACTGTCCCTGGGTAGTTCAAGTGCATACTTAGTTATACTTACACCTGTGTCCCATTTAGTAATCTGTCGAAATGCAAGGCCATAAAAATATAAAGTCCATGCATTGACATCAGCTCGATCTTTGGCATCCTTTAGCCAGTTCACTACTTCATGCCATTTTGCATTTATGGCATATAGATAAGCTACTAGTCCCCAGTTTGTCGTGTCTTTTTGCAGTCGAAGGTAATGTTTTTTTATAAAAAGCTTGGGAACACCCGTTTCTTTATTAATCAGGGAACGTAGCAGGCCCTCAAAAATACGGTCATCAAATCCGTCCCGTGCACTAGTGGCTCTCAGCGTTTTAACAACCTCCCCTTCTCCCTTATCATTAATCTGGCATCCAACCCAATACTCTCCACAATATTCACTAAGGAGATTCTCGCCCGATTCGAGATCAAGATTGCGCTGACGCTCAATGACCAAGCAGGCACTGGATTGCATTCCTGCATCACCAATCTGCTCCCACGCGTATAAAATTAGATCTTCGTTGACATCCGCCTGCGTTATCAGTAAATGCCAAAATTGCATTGCAGACTCAAGAGAGCATACTTTGCATGCGTGTGATAATTCTCGACTAATTACGTAAGCGTCATACACATATCTTTTTAAAGTTAATAATGCATCGTCCGCCTGTTCATAGTGCTTACGAGCAAGTAAATCATCAATATAGAGCAAGCCGTTATAGCGATCAGTTGGATCGAGATAAAATGCTTTTTGAAGAAGATCAGAAGCATTTTCTCTATCACCTTCAGCGTGCTTTTGCAAATGCTCTGCAACAAAGCATAAGACATTGGCATTGTTTGGATAAAGTCTTTGACATTCATTTACACACTGCAGGACATGTTCAGAATCGCCCAATTCATCATACCAGTTTGCCAAAAACCTCCAACCGTCATAATAATTAGGGTCACTATCAACAACTTGGTTCATGGATACAATCGCGTCATTCATTTCACCCATGGTATGCTGGATCCAAGCATGATTTGCGCGAATAGCTATAGGGATATTCTCACCCCAACGATCCTTGCTACATATTGCCAAAGCAGACGGGTAATCACCGAGATCACATAAGGCATGAACAAATTCTATACTTGGACCAATTGCGGTAGGATGCCTCTTTAAATAATTATCGAGCAATGTACGTTTTTTTTCTAAATCATCAAGCAGTTTTACATGAATTCTTACCAGTTCATTATTATCCGGCATTTTTTCACGTTGCACCCCTATACGATCTATAACCCGGTCTACTTGACCCAATTCAGAAGACATCTCTTTTAGACGATCCCAGGCCCAGCTGTATAACGGTGAAATATCAACCACCTTCATTAATGTTTCGATAGCTTTCTGCTTGTCACCTGAACGCCATAATAAATCCGCAAGGTACCCATAAGGAGTTACCGTATACGGGGACTTACTAATAGCTTGCTGCAGCAACTCGATTGCTTCAGTATTCTTATTCTGATATTCAAGCACGTCTGACAACCTGGTTAACGCCCTGCTCCAACCTGGAGAAAGTTCCAATACTTTTTTCAGATATTGCTCTGCCTCACCCAGCTTATGTTCATAGTAAAGTATTTCGGCTTTCTCTAGATATAATCTAGGAATTAATGGGAACTTGTTGATGCCTTTGTCTATTGCCTTATGAGCCTCATCAAAAATACCTAACTCACGCTTTTCTACAGACAATGCTACCCACGATTGCCATAAATCAGGCCGCTGAGATATGGCGAATTCAAGAAATTTTAAGAGTTCCTCTGTTGTACTCCAGCTTCTGGCAATTTGTTGAAACTCCAGCAACCCATCACCGAAGGTCACCTGGCTCATCAACTCATCGTATATGAATTGCAACTGTTCTTTCTTGTTTTTTTTGCTAGTCGCACAACGCAACAAGGATTCAAAGGCATCAGTAGCATCACAAGACAAATGAATTGAACTACGAAATGCTTCGATTGCCTGAGGGTATTTTGTCATCCCCTCAAAAACCTCACCAAGACAACAATATGCGTCCGCATCATGACTGCCAAGCTTTACAGATTCTTGCGCTAACTCAAGCGCATTGTTCAGACGATATGACTGTAAAAGCATTCTCGACAAGGCCTTGTATGCCCAATTGTCATCCGGATGACATTCTATTAGCTCACGGTAATATTTTTCCAATAACTGTAACTCACCCTCATCACACCAATGTATCTGGAGACGTAATAAGTCGTAGTTGCCAGGGAATTCTTTTAACTGTTTGCGAATATACTCGCTTGCCGACTGCTCCTTGCCTCCCTCATGCATTAAACGCACAAAGGATCGATTTGCAGTTTGATTTAATGGCTCGTATGCAAGTATTGTTTGCCAGTGTTCGATTGCTTCTCGCTGCCTGCCCTGAAACTCACTTACTTCTGCCGCCAACTCTGCATATCGTATTCTATTAGCTATAGGTAGCGCTTTCTCCATTAGCTGGGTGCAGCGCTCCATCTGGCTAGTATGATAATACTGCCTAGCAGTGAATAAAATCAAATATCCCTCATCACTACGTATACTAATCGCTTTCTCAAGGTACTCCAGCCCCTCAAGAGGCCTATTAAGGTTGTCAAATGCATTAAACAAGGAAATTGCAGGACCAGATGAGTACTGAATAAAACGATCAAAACGGTCAATCAGAAAGTTCAGAGCCTTCTCTGTTTCTTTAAAATATCGAGCCGCCTGAAAATAGGCAGACGCATATTCCTCCACCTTGTCTTCCAGGCAGGTAATAAAACGATAAATTTCATAACTTGTTTTATATTCACCTATAGCCCACAAATTATCCGCATAGATCTTTAATGTAGATGCATCTGTCGCTCTTAGCGCAAGCAAACGTCTTAGTAATTTTTCAGTTCTTTTTTGCTGCCGCTGATCTCCAGCTAATTCACGTACATACCTGCTTTTTACCAGAAAATCCGTCATTGGTTTTTCGCACAGTTTTTCTAGATACTCCAGGGTATATCGATACGAACCCATGTAGGCTATCGATGCTACCTTGCTTAGCTGCAGATTGACATCATCAGGATATCTTTCTAATAATTTCTCTGTCACCTTTAATGTTAATGGCTCATCATTATCATAAATCGCCAGACTCCGCTGAGCCCTGAGTGTCAAACGGTGCTCTGCGCTAATTTGCAACATGCTACGATAAGCATTATATGCAAGTTGCCTATCATTTTTATCCAAAGCCCTATTCAATCGATACTGTTCATCATACAGCTTGACAGCCTCGAAATGGATATGCCCAATTTCATCAAGCTTTGTAATTGGCAACATTAACAGGCAACGAGGGCCAGAAGAAGCATAATACTGATGTGATTCAGCCACTAACATTTCTTGCAAACGAGGGTTATATGGATCCCTGAGAATATAAACACCAAGCTTATTATCATAGCCAACAATAACTTGTAAGTGAGCGCTACCAGGCTCGACTGTTGCCAGCATGACCGGCATATTTAGATCTATGAGTTGTTTGAGTGTTTTGAATTTTAACTCGAATTCTATAGCAGCCCAGCCCTGACTTTCTATCCAATTCCGTTCATCCACATCCGGCGTACCATCATAACATATAGCCTTAACAACTTCTGCCTGATCTAGTGTTACACCCCAGTAACCAGCCACAGCAGTCATACTGGCCGGCGCACATGTCATGTGATGCTGGCGAACGAATGGCACATCAAGTACACGACGCTCACTTGCATCTGCGTTAGTTCTGATGGATTCGGCAATTCTCGAATGATAAAAATTCTTGGCTTCAAAGTATGGAAGCGCTTCTTCATATCGTTGCTGTGAGCACAGCAAATCTGCTTTTATATAATTAATCTGGCGAATTGCATACTTTGGTTTTTTATAATAATACAACTCTATCTTATCCATGCAATCCCAAGCCTTTGAATAGGCTTCCACCTCGATATACAGGTAGAGTAATTGCGATAACATAGAGACTGACTGCATTGTCTTTGCCAGATCCTGCAATTGTTCTATCGCCTGATCATGATTGCCTTGAAGCTGCAAGAGATGTGCTAACATTTGACGAGAAGGACGGTAATCAGGTTTTTCTAGTAAAACCGATTTAAGAATGCCTTTTGAGTCTTCATATCTATCCTGACAAAACAATAAATATCCCTGGTTATACTTCACCCAAATATCTTTAGATAAATCACCTGCCTGCTTAATCGTCTTTTCTGCCAACGCATAATCTCGAAAAGTAGACAAGATTGAAGCTTGCTCCACCAGTACATCCGCTCGTTGCTCATCCGTTAAATCCAAAGTGAGCAACTGCTTGCTTATCTCCCACGCAATCAGCTCACCACGACGATGAATAACCACTCGTAAATATGAAGCCGCCAAATCAGGGTGATTGGGGTGCCTTCGCCACGCCCGGAAGATAATTGCATATGCAGTTCGATCTAGCCCCAAATGACCCAAGCAGCGCGATGCCAGCCTTGACAGCAGAGGCTCTTCCCACAGTTGAAAGTCACCAAACCGATCTTCAGCTGCATCAAGAAGTACACGATAAAGCCCACGCTCATACAGCTCATCATTCTGGGTAAGAAACATCTTAACTTCATTAATTGTATAGGACATATTAATTTACAACGTTATTATTGTTATTCGACTTTAACTGGACCTTGCCTAACTCATCTTTTACAATATGCCTTTCGTGGCTCAGGTGTAAATTTAACGTCACCCGCAACCTCATAGACAGTATTTTTTAATACCAGTATCGGCACTGCATGTTCGGTCGATCCAACGATTCGAACAGTCATTTCCTTCGCGGGAATTCTTCTTGGAACTACGTAAGGTTTCATGTACATCCCTCTATCATAATTTTTATCCCTAGACTCATATAAAGAGTTATTAATCTCTTTATTATCAATCGTCTCTACAAAATAATGTCGGCATTTGAGCTGCCATATGAAGTATAGAAATCTTCCAGCAATGCCGTATGACCATAACCTTTAGGAAAAGGATCATGTAAACTAGCGCATCCTGAACGTATAATAAAAAAGTAATAAAAACGGGTGTTTCATATTTATGTTCCTGTATTTTATAGTTATTATTGCTGACATCCCTGACAAGATAACAGTATCTCAAAATTAAGAACAAAATGTCTATATCTCCACAAAAAAACATGAGTAGACAACAAGTCTGCCCAGCATGAAACCGCATGACACTATTATTCAGTCTAAGCCGAAAATTAATCTCTCCGACCTGAGGTAGATCAAGGAAAATCAGTTTTTCATCTGCTATATTTACTACAGTTTAAATACAGTATTTCCCAACACAAAATTGGGATATTTCCTGATTACCCAACAGGAGGCACATATGCGAATCCCTGTCTTTTCCAACCGGATTATTTTCCCGGTCATACTTGCAGCTGCCTGCCAGCCTGCCCTCGCCGTCGAGATTACACAAGGAATGATGCTCAGCAATTCATGCGCGGCCTGTCATGGTACGAATGGCAAAAGCCCCGGCGCAATCCCCAGCATCAATGGCAAATCTGCACGTTTTCTGAGCCAGACTCTAAAAGAATTTCGATCCGGGGCCAGGCCCTCTACTGTCATGGAGCGCCACGCCAAAGGGTACTCTGATAAAGAAATTAACATGATCGCCGAATATTTTTCGCGTCAGAAATAGGAGCCTGTCATGCACAAGATTGACCGCAGAAAGTTCATTAAGCTCATGGGTGGCTCAACTGCCTTGCTTGCATCAATGGAGCCCATGTTTGCACTTGCAAAAAGCAGTAAAATAACTGGCCGAGTTATCATTGTAGGCGGCGGTTTTGGTGGCTCGACCTGCGCCAAGTACTTAAAACATTTTGACCCGAATCTCGATGTTACCCTGATTGATCCTGCCAATCGCTATGTCACCTGCCCTTTCAGTAACGCAGTACTGAGTGGTTTTCGTAAAATGAGTGATATTAGCCATGGCTATGACAAGCAAGAAAAACGTGGCGTGAAGGTTATCCAGGCCTTGGTTCAGGAAATCGATGCGGTTGCCAAGAAAATTAAACTGAACAATGGACAAACACATCACTACGACCGACTCGTGCTCTCGCCGGGAATTGATTTTAAATGGGAAGAAGTTGATGGCATGTCGTCAGCAGACGCCAGGACCATACCTCATGCCTGGAAAGGCGGCCCGCAAACTATTTTACTGCGTAACCAGTTAAAAGCCATGCCTAAAGGCGGGCTGGTAATTATCGCACCCCCTGACAATCCATTTAGATGCCCGCCGGGGCCTTATGAACGCGTCAGCCTGATTGCTCATTACCTGAAACAGCATAAACCTGGATCCAAGATCCTGATACTTGATGCCAAATCAAAATTTTCCAAACAACCTTTGTTTACCCAGGCATGGCAACAGCTCTACCCGGGAATGATTGAATGGGTCAGCGGCACCGCGGGTGGACGTATCGACATGGTTGACGTCTCAACCAACACACTGCACACAGAAGCAGGTGATAAACATAAAGGGCATGTTGTGAATTTTATTCCACCACAAAAGGCGGGAATGATTGCACATCAAGCAGGCCTTACGAACAAGGCCGACTGGTGTCCGGTTAATCAACGTACCTTTGAGTCCACCATACATGCCAACATTCATGTTATTGGCGACGCCTCGATTGCCGGCAAAATGCCAAAGTCCGGCTTTGCTGCCAATAGCCAGGGCAAAGTGTGTGCCGCCGCCATCGTCTCGGCCATACATGGTATCGCACTGCCAGAACCGTCCTATGTGAATACCTGCTACAGTCTCGCGGCCCCGGACTACGGAATTTCAGTCGCTGCTGTGTATCGCTATAGTAAGGACAAGGGTATATACAAGGTAAAAGGCTCGGGGGGTGTCAGCCCTAAAGGCGCTGATCGCGCTTACCGTGAAGCTGAAGCTCGCTATGCCGCTGGATGGTATGACAGCATCACGTCTGATGCCTTTGACTAATTAAACTGTGTAGATCAAATCAACCTGACGTTATTTTGAATGGAATTCTGTGTGGTTATATATTAGTATAATGCAATATACTTATTAATTATTGCATCCGGTGATCCTATGAATATCAGACTGACAGTTCTTTTTCTTTTACTTGTTCCTGGCATGGTCAGGGCCGAGGTACTGGTTCTGGTGCATGGCTGGGCCTCTACAGCCGATACCTGGAGAATCAGTGGCATAGAATCGGTACTGGCCAGCAAAGGTTGGAAAGATGCTGGCAGGCTACCACTTTCAACACACCAGGCTGTCAGTAAAACAAAACTTAAAACCAAGCAGCAAAAAAGTTACTACCGTATCCATATGCCTGCGCAGGCGCCAATGAGCGCACAGGCAACTGTGCTACTCCATGCTGTCAAACTAATCCAGCAGAAGCATACTGGAGAAAAACTGCATATCGCTGCCCATTCTGCAGGTGGTCTGGCCGCAAGACTCATGCTACTCAACCCGGCTACACCCAAAATCAGCAAGTTTGTTACCATCGCGACACCCCATCTTGGCACCCCCAGGGCCATTCAAGGGCTGGACTATGCAGACAGCAAGCCCTTTTTCTGCCCTGGACCCGGCATTGATTTTCTCAAAACCATAACTGCCGGAAACAAGTACCGCAGTGTCAAATATTCAAAACCTGCCATCGTCGATATGTTACCGAAGCAATACGGAGGCTTTATCAACTGGATAAACAACCAACCGCATCCAGGTGGACAATACTATTCGATCGTCAAGTTTGCTGACGGGTATCCGGGTGATGAAATGGTCAGTGCTACCAGCCAGAACATGGCGAATGTAAAAGCCATAAACGACAAGGTTGTGACCATCAATACCAGATCAAGTCATGCACTTAATCAAAATGATGGCTATATCCTCGAGGCTATACTGTCTGGTAAATATGACGGCTAATACCCGTCTACAACAAAACTATTAGCCAGATATTCAATAAAGGTACGAACCCTGGCCGTTAAATAACGTCTTTCCGGGTACAGGGCATGAACTTCAAATGCAGTGGGTGTGTAGTCTGGTAAAATGGTTACCAGATCGTGCTTATCCAAATAATTTTTCACCAGCCATAACGGAGTTACCCCAATTCCGACTCCGGCAATCACTGCGTCTCTCATCGCTTCGGGGCTGTTGGTACTAAAGCGACCTTTCACCCGTATGACTTCTATTCCATTCGGGCCATGAAAATGCCACTCGTTATGAGTCGTGAGCAAGGTGTACACAACACAATTATGTTTCTTCAAATCGTCAAGTGTTTTGGGCTCACCATATTGATTGATATATTTCTTACTGGCCACAATCAGACGCGGACTTTCACAGATCTTTTTCGCAATCAAGCTTGAATCCGACAAGGGACCGATTCTTATAGACACATCGACACCTTCTTTCACAAGGTCTACATAATGGTCATCCATCATTAGATCGATATTCAAATCCGGGTATTTTTCATAAAAATCCCATAGCCTGGGAGCAATTTCCATTCGGCCGAACGAAACAGGCGTATTCACACGCAATGTACCGCGAAGCCGGGATTGATCATTTCGTATGTTTGCCTCTACCTCAGAGAGATCGTCAAGGATACGAATACAATAATCATAATATTGCTTGCCGGCATCCGTCATATTGATTTCACGCGTACTCCGGTTAATAAGCTTGGTACCCAGGCGCTGCTCCAGTTCCGACACTGAACGGCTCACAGTGGGTTGGGAGTGACCTGTTTCTCTGGCAACTGCAGAGAAACTGCCCACTTCGATAACGCGTCTGAATAATGCCATGGCCGACAATACATCCATCTTTACCTACCTTTTATGCAAATATTGTATATATATTATTCACATTGAAGGGATTATTCAATCATTGCATATGTATTACGATGACATTCCAGGGCTCGCAAGATGAAAACCCTCACTCAATTGGTAACAGACAGGTAAATTAAGATGAAAAACATGCGTGGAATAATTGACCCATATACCCTTGGATTCTTGATCGCAATCGCAGGATTATTGGTGATTGCGCCTAACGAAAAAAATGAAACTGAAACCTATGTAAACCAGACACAGAAAATACAACCAGCAAACCAGCAAGGTTTTGCAAGCAACTCAACAGGAGAAAGATGATGACCGCCCAACGTATGATGTTTTTTAGTTTTGCCACATTACTAGGCATAGGTTTTTGGCTAACCGGGTTTGAGAACATACACTGGTTACTGTATATACCACTTGTTATTTTACCCATTGCTGGCATTACCGGTATATGCCCCGGAATTGCATTTTGGAAGAAAATGGGATTTAAATAAATTCGTATCTATTTTGACTTGCTGGTGCTGATGCTGGTAACACAACATTTCACTTCGCTTGTGTTGCTACTTCAGCCCCATTTAATAGGGTTTTTAAATATCAGTACACTGGCTATATTCACTGCCCTTATGCTGGTCTGATAGAGCGGCCTTCACCTACTTGATAAAAGATTTTATTTTGCTATGTTTGCTTTATGAACAGACGAAAGACTCATCTACAAATACTGGTTATGTTCATCCTGCCGGCATTGCCAATGTCATTACCAGCTGAAACAAATAAACAACCCATCTTCGATGCACACATTCATTACAGTCATGATGTCTGGGATGCCATAACGCCACAGGATGCCATACGACGCTTACGGAAGGCAGGTATTGTACGCGCCCTGGTATCCAGCTCCGGTGATGAAGGTACGCGAAAACTGTACCAGGCGGACCCTGATCTTGTTATTCCAGAATTACGCCCCTATCGTAAGCGTGGTACAACGGATAGCTGGATGCATGACAAAAGTATCATTCCTTATCTGAAACAACGACTGGATAATTTCCACTATGTAGCAATTGGTGAATTCCACCTGCAAGGCGAGCAGGCCGAGCTGCCCGTTGTACGTGAACTCATCAAGCTTGCCAGCAAGCATCAACTAATGCTACATGTGCATGCAGATGCAGAGGCTATTAGAATTATTTATGATCAGGATAAAGACGCGCGTATTCTGTGGGCCCATGCCGGTTTTGAAAATGCTTCTGCAATAGTTGAAATGCTTGATCAGCATAAAAACCTATGGGCTGACCTTTCCTTTCGCTGGGACATATACACCAACAATCGATTTCTTCATGGCTGGAAAACATTGCTGCTCGCTCATCCAGACAGATTTATGCTCGGGATTGACACTTATGCACCGCAACGCTGGCTGGAGATTCAATCGACGATGAAATGGCAACGTTCATTATTGAAAGCGTTACCAACGAATGTTGCTCAAGCCATCGCTTATGATAATGGTAACCGCATTATATATGAACACTTCATGAGTCTAAAGGCAACCCGCGGTAACAACTAGACAAGCTTTCGTTAAAAAAGGGGCGGTGGTAACCAAGTAGATTTCGCATGTTGGGTTCTCATCGTCCAATTGTTAATGGTTCACTGGAGCGCTCCGACAGTACCTTCGATTTCCACAACAAACTGAGTCTTTTAAATTGATTAAACGGCGCCTCAAATTACTGCACCAGTATTCTAGAAAATCTTACTCAGTCCACTCCAAACTCAATAGCCTCTCGGACCGCCTCGACACCTGCCATAGCACAGGCGTGGTCAACATCACCTGGTATTTTTTTACCTGGAGCACCTGATACTCCTACTGCACCGTACATATATCCACCAAGCTTGACAGGCACCCCACCTCCTACCAACGACAACTTTGGCGTTCCTTTCAGAAAAGCCAGACGCTTGGTCAGATCGATCGTGGCACCCTGGAATGTCGCTGCGGTAAAGGCTTTATATTGAGATATGGTTATCGTATGTGACCCTGCTAGCGGATCACGCGCAAAAGCCAATAAATTGCCATAACGGTCAACTACAGCGACAGACACCTGATACCCTTTTTTTCTGCACGCCGCTTCTGTTGCTGATGCAATTTTCACTGCAATGGGTGCAGTAAGAAAACGTGCGCTTATGTATGGAGCATCTTCATTTGCTGCTAATAAGGGCTGTATGCTACCAAGAATAAATAGACCTACACCCAATAATACCGAATACAGATTACGCATAATTTCCTCCAGTTAATATATCCCAATAAAAAGCGAATAACCATGAAACTAGATCGTAGAATAATATACTCTAATAATATAAACAATAATCCACCTAACCCAATTTAATCGCTATTTATTGATATAAAACAGTATATTCTCATGATCTTTTATGAGCTGGTGGTTTTACGATAATTTCGTTACACCAGATTCGTTACATGGCATATTGTGTGATCGCGCTTAATAATATCCAAATAACCGGTATCACATAAAGAGCAACAGAGGCTTTATACAAAAGCAGAATAGCAAGCGTGGCTAATACCGTAGGGTCAGGCGAAAGAGCAAAAAGTTCAAACTGCGTCCAACTACGTCCAACTATAAACGCGATAAACGGATAAAAAACCAGGGCTACAAATAAAATACCTGTGCCAATTTTTACCCCAAGTCGACTTTCGGATAATTGTGTAAATCGTTTTTTTATAAGTCCATACCATACGATCAATCCCGCCTGCAAAATAAAGCCGAGCGCATACCAGTCAGCTACGACGTGAATTTGATAAAAACGTTGATATAAAAATGCCCAGGCTACCCATATCCAGCTCACTACGAGCAATAGTGCTACGCCTCTGCCTGCCCAGAAGGGCTTTTTCCAAAGTGTGTAAAAAATTATCAGCGCAAAAATAATGGCCACGATATGTAGCGGCCAGATAGCCTGATTATAAAATTCGAATTGCCGGTAATAAGCTGCTTGCGAAAACAGAATAAAATCAGATAGTCGATAACTTGCCAGCTCACCCATTACGACTCAGCCTTACCCATTATTATCCGCTATCAAATTATATTTTCCACATAATCAATCATACGAATTCTCATGGTTTTATCGGGTAGCAGACCTAAGCAGGCCGCCATATTTTCCTTAACATGCTCAACCTGCGTCGTCGCTGGAATAGCACAGGTAACTGCCGGATGTGAGACAACAAATTTGAGTAAAAATTGCGGCCAGTTATCGCAGCCGATAGTAGCTGCCCATTTTGGCAGCGGCTTGTCTTCCAGCTCTTCGATTAGATCACCTCGTTGAAATGGCCGGTTAATAATTACCGCAATACCCCGCTGCATGGCCAAAGGTAAAAGCCTTTGCTCGACCACACGATCGAGAACATTGTAACTAAACTGCACAAAATCAAGCGGCTGGCTTTTCATGATGTCTTCCAATTCGTCATGTCGACGACCATGTGACGTAGTGATACCGACATAACGGATCTTTCCTTGCTGTTTCATACGATACAAGGTTTTTAGATGATCTTCCCACTCAACCAGATTATGGACTTGCATCAAATCAAAAGAATCAACCTTCCAGAATTGTCTGGACTGTTCCATTTGCTCAGATCCCAGGCCAGAATTCCATGTCCAAACCTTATCTGCCGAAAAAACATCGTTCATTTTGCCTAATTTTTTAAGACCGTATCCAATAGCCGGCTGCGAAGAACCATACATAGGTGATGAATCAATCATTTTGCCACCCGCATTAAAAAAATGATGCATAACCTCTGCAACATTATCCAAGCCGAGTGGATCATTACCTACATTAAAGGTTCGCGAACTACCCAGACCAATCACCGGGATGTGCTCTTTCGAGGAAGGAATGGGCTTGGTGATCAAAGCTTTCGCCCGGGCTGGCGCAAACCCTGGTACTATAACCCCGCTTGCAGCCAGGGCCATACCCTTCAAGAAACGACGACGTGAACTATTGTATTGATTTTTCATAGTCACTCTACCGAAAGTATAATAATGTTGACTACGGGACCGGGCCAAATTAAGTATTTGGAACAGTTAAAAAGTACCGTACAACCTTCAAAATAATCGCTTCGAGACACTATTTCAATAGCCAAATGGTTTTTTTTAAGCGGAATGTAGTTAGATAGATGTCAGAATGCCTGGCAGGTTATTCGCGCATGCACTTTCCCCCTTGAAAATGAACCTCAGCCATGCTGCGCGGCGTTACCATTTGTTGGCATCGCATAGGTTAGTATGCCTAGTGAAGCCCGTAAGGATTACAGGTACGAACGTAACCAACAGCACAGTAGCAGCTTCGAACATACGGGGCTCTATAACGTAAAAGGGTCTACCTTCTGGTAGACCCTTTTACGTTATATGACACGCCTGGCATATGATTCGACTTTTGGCCTACCTCCTACAAGGCGAGCCATCATCGAATTATACATGCCAGAGAATGCTTGCCTTAAGGCTTCTTAGGTGTCTGGTATGGCTGTTCTTTCTGGAAACTTTTCCACTCAGTGGTGTAGCCAACATGAAACTGTCCAGGTACGATTTCTTTCTGTGTCGTTGTTACATACTCTGTTACGCCTGTTGGAACCTTAGGTCTAGTAAATTCACCCATAATCATAACTCCTTACATTAGTTTATATTGTTAATATGGTGAGGTAGTTCAATAATTTTGTCAGCCCTCACCTCTAAAAACTGACTAGATTATACTCTATTTACGCGTGTAATACGCCTTTTTAGGAAGCACGTGCCTGACGCCTCCCTGTGGATTCTCAACATCCCCCTCATAGCGGGGGATAATATGTATATGGACATGAAAAATACTCTGTCCGGCTGCTGGCCCTATATTAACGCCAATATTATAGCCATCCGGATTGAATTCCTCATCCAGCAACTTGCGCTGCTCGGTTATGAGCTCCATGCAAGCGGCGATCTCTTCTGGCGTCAGATCAAAAAAACTGGCCACGTGACGTCGCGGGATAACCAATGTATGCCCTGGGCTCACGCCATATGTGTCGCGAGCACTGTAAGCGAGCTCATTCTGTATTGATACCCCACGTGGGTCAGTACAAAACAGGCATGGGTTATTCGGGTCTCGCTTTTTTTCTTGTTTTTGTTCAGACGACAAACTCTAACACCTTACGTCACGCCTACTTGATTTACCAACTATTACAATGGAATAGCATCTTGATATGGCTGCAATTTTACCTCTTTTACAGCAGAAACAGTATAGGGTTTTAATAATATTTTTTTAACTGGGCATTCCTGTTTCTAATAAAGCCATTATCCACAATCCCATCAAGGCTTTAGGCTTTCCACTGACTCCATAAGATTTTTACTGGTATGACCAAATAACCCGCTCATTCAACCTATTCAGACAATATTTGAAAGATTAACATACCCTTAGCGAGCAATGCGTTATAATTCACAATCGTATTAAGCAATATTTAAAGAGGAATTCACCTTGGCATTTAATAAAGCACGGGCGCACTTTGCACTGATGGGCTACCACTTCAATCCCGACAACATCACCAACATGCTGGGGCTGGAACCTACCGCGACCAATGACGCAGGTTCAAGGGGCAGCCTCGAAAAACCTGTCATTAGCTCATGGGAATTCTCAACAGAAACAATAACTTCTGAAATCCAGGAAGTGGATGTTTACAAGCTCATTGATGATGAAATACTTAAAAAAATTGAACCCGTTAAGGATAAGATTATCGAGCTCTGTAAAAACCAGAACTTATCCCCAAGGATTAGCGTCGAGTTAACCTTGTCTATAGACAAGGATGAAAACGCCCCCGACGTTGGCTTCGGCGCACGCGTAATCAAATTTTGTTCCGAGATCGGCGCATTTATCAACGTCGACTATAAACTTTCCGAGCGAATCTAATTTCAGCCCCTGCTTCTACTCCGTCGCTAGGCTTTTACTTGTGACTTCGCCTTCTCCATCTGCTCCTCACAATGCTTTACGCAGAGCGGCTGGAGAGCATGCGGAAAACATTCAAGAATTAACTCAAACTCATCAGCGACTTCTTCTGCAAGCACGGCATCGCCTGTTAATTCTGCCATGACATTTTGCGCTGTCGCCTTATTCACACGAATGATGACTGCCAGATGAAAGGGTAACTGCTGTTCCATGCAAACGGTTAATGCCTTTTCATACGCCTTAATGGCCTCGGCCATGCGTTCAGGGTTTTCTTCAGACTCACTAAGGTGATGCAATACGGCACCACGGTTATTATGTGTAGCCGTTAACTCCAATGCATAATCATCTGCATTGAGCTCAGCAAGCGCATTCTTGTACGCGACAACAGACTTTTGCAGCTGTCGGTTACCTTTGAGTAATTTTCCATACGAATGGAAAGTGACACCAAGCTGGTGCATGGTAGTCATCCACTCTTCAGGTGATTCTTCACGCGACCAGACCAGCAAGGCATTCGTATAGGCATCTACAGCCGCATTTATTAATTTCGTATCTTCCTGAAGTCGACCAAATGCCTGGCTTGCCGTACCCAGGTTATACTGCGTCGCTGCCCATTCAAGGGGGGACTTTTCCTGACTTAACTCTTCCAGCGCCTTGTTGAAACACTGAATAGCCTTTTCAAACGAATCAGCATCTCTTTGCTGCTGCCCCAATGCTGCAAGAACATTTCCAAGACGATTCTGGGCCTCAGCCCAGGCTAACGGCTCCTGGTTGTGATATTCCTCAGTCAGTGAAGCCTCAAGTGCGTCTCGCAAACTTTCAAGAATATTAGAACTGAAACTGCGCTGTTCATAGTTTCCCCGCGTATGAAGAAAAACATCAGCAACGGTTACGCTGCTATCCGGGGTGGCTGCCTCAACCAGTTCTTCACTCAACAGTCCTAAAGAGCCAGCGATTGCACGCTCCAGGGCTCTGTTTGCCGGGTATAAAATGTAGTTATTTGAATATTTCATTCTGCCCGGTCAAGTATGTCATTAAGATCCGGGGCAGCGTCCACAGCACCGCCCAGATCTATTTCTTCATCAGTAGCTTCACGTATAGACAATACTTCCAGCACGAAAGTGACTTCTCTGCCACACAACGGGTTATTTCCATCAACGGTTAAGGTCTTGTCATCAAAACGCGTAACGATAAAACTTCTGGGTTCACCCTTTTCATTTTCCATGGTGATCGTCATGCCGATTTCGCGATATTCCTCAGGAACATTGTCTATTGCGTCGGTAAATACCAGCGATTCATCTCTTTCACCATATAACTGCGTGGTATCAATGGGTACATCAATGACATCACCCACCTTCTTACCGTACAGGTGTTTTGTCACTTCTTCTGACATCACATCGTTGACACCATGGACATAACCAAGGGGATAGTCGACCGTGATAAGCACATCTCCGGTTTTGTCATCGACGACCTTATAGTTTAGTTCAACGAATTTTTCGTCTTCAATTGTATCTGACATATGTAATCCAGCCTGCTTTAGTTAACACTGTATTAGAACAGTGTAGCACCAAATATTTTTACTTTTTCCTTTTCATAGCCCAGCACCAGTCTGCCCAGCCATTCACCTTTATCTTTCTTGTTGATCACTTTATAAAGAACCGTGACATGTTCGCCGCGGCGTATCATGCCAAGATAGGAGTAATCTTCTGACAGGTTTTTCGCCAGGTCACTTCTTGCGAACTGCTTGCCCATTTCAACTTCATTGGCGCCTTTCATAAATGAAGACGAGAAGTTGCGCGTGAAGGCACCATAGTTACCCTCATTGGAATATTTAACGAGGTCCGCCCACATTGGGTGAGCCTGCTCTAAAATCTCTTCATCTGTGTTTTCAATAATATTCATTTAACTATCTCAATAAAAATACACACTATTTCTAAATTCACCTGCATTGAAAGCAATACACTATAACCAGATAAAAAAAGGACCAACACAATACATGTCAGTCCTTTTTTATCGCAAATATTATTGGCTACCCTGCAAATCAGGGGATACATCAAGCCTGCATTTGCTTAGTGGTGACCTTCTGCTTTCAGTTTAGCCAGGTCTTTGTCCTCGATGTCACCTACAAGGTGGTACAGAGGAGCCTTCTCCATAGTGTACTCACCTGTCTTAGGATCACGGCGAGAAACTGTCAGTACATGCCAGTTCTCATCATCAACCTTCATGGCATCACCACGGTAGTAGTAACCAGGCCAACGAGTTTCCTTACGGAACATTGTATGCTGGAATACACTTTCTGAAGTAAGGAAACGGTGCTTCAATTCCCATGCACGTAACAGCTCATGGATATCTTCAGCAGCAACTTTCTCGAGGTCTTCACCCAGGATAGCCATCTTCTTCAGACCGATGCTCAGGAGCTTGTCGTTAGTCATGTAGTTAACACCAAAACCACCGCAGTACTCATCCATCAGTTTCTGCAGACGATCCAGACCCTGACGTGGGTTGATGTAGTTAGGGTTAACAGAACCGGCAACAATCTCGTTACGGCCTACAGTGTAAGTTTCCAGAGGCTTGTAGATCTCTTCCTTACGGCGATTGATCTGAGCATCAGTAACACGGATGCCTTCAGCTTTACCATCGTCGATGTATTTACAGGCAGCTTTGGCAGACAAACGTCCCTCAGTGAAAGAACCTGATGAGAATGCGTGTGGTGTACCACCTACCGCATCGCCTGCACCAAACAGACCTTCGATTGTTGTCATACGGTTGTAGCCCCAGAAATACTCCTCTGGTGATACATCCTCAGGACCTGAACACCATGCGCCACAACCGGTTGCATGTGAACCCATAACGTATGGCTCTGATGTAGTTAATTCAGGGTTTTCGTATTTAGGGTCAACATCAGTTGCCGCCCAAAGTACCGCCTGACCAACAGTCATACCCAGGAAGTTATGCCAACCGATCTCTTCAAGATGAGGATCCTGGAAGGCTTCCATTGTTACCATGTGGATTGGACCACGACCCGCATTCACCTCATTGATGATTGCATGGTTACGCAGACAAGTTGGAATTGGACGATGCGTTGCATGTGACGCTTCTGGATCCAGGTATTCTTTACCAACCATTTCCTGCAGGGCCGGGAACCATTTTGATTCGTACTCTTCACCATTACAGTTTTGTGTATACGTCTTGAGGTGCAGGAAGTATGCACCAACAGGGCCGTAACCATCTTTGAATCGTGCCAGTACGATACGGTTTTCCATCTGCGTCATCTTCGCACCTGCTTCGATCATCAGACCGTATGCAGAACCAGAAGACCATGGTGCGTACCATACACGACCAGCACCTTCACCAACTGAACGTGGTTTAAAGATGTTAGAAGCACCACCAGCACCACAGATTACAGTCTTGGATTTGAAAACGTGGTAGTTACCAGTACGTACGTTAAAGCCTACAGCACCCGCAACACGGTTTTCTTTAGACTCGTCCATTAACAGGTGTGTTACGCAAACACGGTTGAATACTTTATCAGCCGATTTTTTGGCCGCTTCAGCAACGATAGGCTTGTATGATTCACCATGAATCATGATCTGCCAACGACCTTCACGTAAGTAAGCACCTGTTTTGGTGTTACGCATGATAGGTAAACCCCACTCTTCAAACTGATGAACAGCCGAGTCAACGTGACGCGCCATATCAAAGGCCAGATCTTCACGAACCATACCCATGAGATCGATACGTGCATAACGTACATGATCTTCAGGGTTGTTTTCGCCGAAGCGTGTACCCATGTAGCAGTTGATCGCGTACAAGCCCTGTGCTACCGCACCAGAACGGTCGATGTTTGCTTTTTCAGCAATAACGATCTTCTTGTTTTTACCCCAATATCTTGCTTCAAAAGCAGCACCGGTACCACCAAGGCCCGCACCTGCTACCAAGATATCGATATCGTCTTCAATTATTGTCTTGTAGCCCATCAGTAGTACACCCCTTCTTTAATTTCCAAGCCATTTGATTCCAACGTGGCTAGAGCATTGTCATTCATAGCAACATATTTAGGCTCGTTAAATAACAGCTCAGTGTCGACAACTTCTTTAGAAGGTGCTGGTTCACTAGCTAAATCATAGTGTCCCGTTCCCCAAGGCTTAGTTGTGATTGGTGCAAGTAATTCCATATCTTTCTTACCGTTACGGAACTTGATGCGCCATGCAATGGTGCCTTTTTCTTCATCACGGTGTACACGTACAGAGTGACCAAGTGGGGCAAAGTCTGCATAACCACGCACGTCAATCGCATGGTGTGGGCAAGCTTTTACGCATGAATAACATTCCCAACACATGTTAGGTTCAATGTTGTATGCACGTCGTAGTGTTTTGTCGATGTGCATGATGTCTGATGGGCAGATATCAACGCACTGACCACAACCATCACAACGAGTCATATATACAAAAGTAGGCATAATATATTCTCTCTTTCTTATACTAAATAGTTAGTTAATGTTAGTAGTGGTTTGGAGACTCACGTCTGATACCAGGTCCCATGTCAGGTGGATTTTTACCCATATATTCAGGGATATCCGGGAATTTAGCCTGTACTGCAGGGTCTGTCAGGTCGAAGTCAGAAGGCAGGTTCAGGTTTCCACCACTTGCCTTGGCTTCACGCTTCTGCAAAGCAGCTGCAGGCTTGAAGAACATGTGCGCAAACTTTGACCACATAACTGTTGAGAACAGGAAGGTATTTGAAATAATGAACAGCGCGAAAATCAGTGCCGTACCGCCCATGTCAGCAACATTACCACCTGATGACTGCATGTATGACCAGATCAATCCGAATGTAGCTGTAGTCAGCAGACCAAGGATGAACATATCTGCCTTGACCAGGTGATACCACTTGGTACCTTCTGCAGCGACATCTACTCGTATAAAGAACCAGAACCAGTATCCACCAACACAAAGCATGAGTGCGCCGATATGCCAGAGCTGTGCGAACACGGTACTTTCTGACCAACCAAAGATCATGACGGCGGTTGATACCACGAAGAGGATGAACCCGTACATGGTTAACATATGTGAAATACGGCGTTTAGTGCTGCAGAACTCAGCCGAAGTCAGGATTTCGTTGGCTGCAACAGCCACAGCGAGACCCGCTTTTTCACCTGTACTGACAGTACGCTTGGCATTTTTCCTGTTCTTTTCAGAATCCTGGAAAAAATATTTGGCACTTTTTTTGTGCATCATATCTAGCACAGTCCCCACGAACACCAGGATAGCCATTAAAATAATGTAGCCCTGCATGACATCTGTGGAGATCAATGCTGTTAGTTCATTGAACGGGTTGGTGTTGAACATATCGACACTTCCTCGGTTTATATTTCTATCGTTATAAGTTTGAAGAGCAAGGTACAGGTGTATTTACACCGGCAATCTTACTCAGGACCTTCTACCACCACCCTTGCGAATGGACACCCTAAATGCGACAGCCAGACATCTCTGCCGTATTTCTACCCTTTTTTGCCCGTTTGACTTTGGACCGCGGGTAGCGCCATTTACATGGTGGTCGAAATTGCGACAGTATATATAAAGGGACTACGAGAGCCAAGTTAAAAGTGTTCTACTTTGGTCGTAATTGAGCAATAGTTTCTAATGGCGTAATAAAAATGATAGATGACGACTATATATTTAGTTAATGACGTTTTACTATTCCTCATGCCCCCCATGGCAGGAACATGCTTAGTTATTAATTTTTATCATGTTTTATCCTTAAAACATGCGTATTATACCCTTAAACTGCCGGTTTCAGCCGTCAACAGGATGGCCATAAGTCGCGCTGATTTCCGGGCGGCGAGAATCTTTTTCTGACTGCCCTGCCTGTTGCATCTTCCCTAAAGTAACCAACTATATTGTAAAGTTATTTAAAAGCGGCAATATTGGCGTTTTTAGACTATTTTTATATTATAATTCAGTTAGTTATATTTTTATGATCCTGAAAAAATGCATGAAAAAACCCGCAGCCAGATCTGATCACGGGGTTTTTCATGCTTTTACTGGTTAAATTATGATCTATTTAAAATTTTGCTCCGACCCATAACCATAACTTGTCAGTATCCACCTTGCCTGCCGTCGCGTCACCTGCTGAATAAGCAGCATACTTGATTCCGGCACTATAAGTACCACCGAATTTCTTCGCAAACAGTACATCCAGCTCGCTACCCAGGTCATCGATCGTGGCGCTTGAATCATCGACACTGAAGTCATGATAGACAAGCTTCCATTTTCCGCCCAATGCCTTACCGCCTACTGCTACATAAATATCCTCCAGACCTTGTGACGGTGTTCCGAGAAACTGGTCTGACCAGCCATTAAATTTATGCAGGGTTGCCAGCGGGGTTGAAAATCCGTATGAACCACTATCTGACCCTAACAGCTCATAACCCAGCTGAAACGTTATACCACTGACCGCCAGACCACCTTCAAGCAACAGGTAATCGGCATCAAACTCAGTGGCACCATTACTGGACTCCTGGGTTGCATACTCCGCGCGGTAAGACAATTTATTGCCAGATACCTTGGTGGCACCTTTCAGGCTTATGCCATAGGTATCCAGTCCATTGCTGGTTCCATTATCTGTCTCTAGCAAATAGGCGTAAGCAACTAGCTTGCCGACCGGGCTTTGATACGCTGCATTAAGCAGGTGATCCTTGGATTTTGCATCGGCTGCCTCGGCAAATATACGATTGCGCTTGAAGAGATAACTGTAATTCAGCGTGAGTTTATCTATCGGCTGCGCCTTGACACTTAGTGCATCAAAGGTCTGCCTGTCCTGGCGCCAACCGACATGCCCAACAAAGCGATGACCGTCATAAGTAATAACCTGTCGCCCTAATTTTACCAAAAGCGGCTTGCTTTTATATTGAACAAACCCCTGCTCTACCTCTGTAACCTCGGGATCGGCAATCACAGAATACTGACCCGGATTAAAACCGGCAGGCCCTACAGTATATTCATCAAAACCACCTGCTATTCTTACATCTTCCATTTCAAGCTTTGCAGAAAATCCCTGGTACTCTGCCGTGGTATAACCTAATCTGGTTCTTAATGTCAGCGCATCAGCATCTTTAGCTACATTATCCTGCTCAACTGCCTCGTATCGCAGTCGCATATCCAGACTTGCTTCACCCCCTTTAATCGCATCTGCGATGCTGGTTGATGCCTTGGCACTATTCATGACTGACATAGCCGCCAGCAATAAAATCAACTTATATCTCATAAATGCTTCCTCTTACGTTGTATTTAATAAATTTATTATATTTCGATATTCTTAAGAGCAAGTTATGTGCCAATAAGCAGACGCATCACTTTGGTACGCAGCAGAAGCTGTTTTGCATGGACTTAGTGCGAATTTGATGAGAAAGGACATCCCATTTTGCTTTTCATTGCTGAGATGAAAAGCAAATTTTTATGACTTGGTGCAATTATTCATAAATGCACCAATTACACTCAAATGTAGACTGCAACCTAATGGAACAGGATTACTCTAATCTGGTGCGAAAAATTATTTAATTGAATCAGGCAGCTCCATGAATACAGAGAAGCAGGAATGTTCATTGGTATTACAGCCAAGATGATCTGAGCTGTAACCAGGAGTTCTAACTTACTTGTTTGTAATCCAGACAAACTCGTACGGCTCAAGACTAATACTCTCTCGAAAGTCATGATACTCATACCTACTAATCAGATCCCGCCAATCATCCAGCTCAATCAAATTAATATCTTGCAAGGCAATCGATCTCTGTTGATTACTGACATTATAGATACAAAAAATACTCTGCGATCTGTCCTGACTTTGTCGCCAGAAAGCAAACAGCGCCTCTTCCAAATGCAGAGTGAATTGCGTTGCATTTGGATGAAACGCCTTTTGCCGCTTGCGAATATAAACAATCTCTTTTAGCTTTGAAAAAACCCGATTATGGAGACTGTCGTTATCATCCAGTAACTCGCATAAATTTTCATAGTTCCATACATGTCGATTGATTGCGCGCTTGTTCGATGTATATTCCTTTTTATTATAATCATTCTTCGTTGCCAATAAGCTGTGAATATAAAATGCCGGAACACCTTCTAATGCAAGCATAATGGCATGTGCACACACAAATCGCTCAAGTTGATATTGATCCTCGCCTGCAAAAGTACCTTTCATAGCATCAATCAGACTGATATTAAGCTCATAGGGCTTATGCTCTCCATTCTCCAGAGTACGCCAGGAAACATCACCACCAAAACGCTGCGTAATTTCAGTTATATTACTGACCTCCTCGTCAGTCAGTATCCCTTCTACAGGGCGTAGCCCTATTCCGTCATGTGTGGCAATAAAATTAAAATAGGATGTACCATTTTGTGCGGGCGGCATACTCATCATCCATTGTTTGAGTAAACGAGACGAACCTGAGAGCATGGTAAACAGTATTAGCGGTGGCAGAGTAAAGTTATATATCAAATGAGCTTCATTAGCATTGCCAAAATAAGATAAATTCTCACGATTTGGTATATTAGTTTCCGTGATAATAATGGCATCAGGGTTGTAGTGCTCGATGATTAAACGCATCAAGCGAATAATTTCATGTGTTTCAACAAGATTGATACAGGCGCTGCCGGCTTGCTTCCAGAGAAATGCAACAGCATCCAGTCGAAAAACCTTCACGCCTTTATCAAGGTATAATTTAATTATTCTGACAAATTCAAGCAACACTGCCGGATTGCTGAAATTCAGGTCAACCTGGTCATGGCTGAATGTACACCAGACATATTTAACACCATCCAGGGTTTCAGTTTTACGTAATAAAGGTGTCATTCTGGGTCGTACAACGGCCGTTAAATCGGTTTCCGGATCGCATGTAATAAAATAGTCTACTCCTGGCTCTCGATTTTGTTTAAAGTTATCAAACCATACACTTCGACTTGAACAATGATTCAATACAAGGTCAACCATCAAGGAATAATCCTCGGCGATACTACTAATATTACTCCAGTCACCCAAAGCCTGATTCACTTCAGAATAATTAATAACTGAAAAGCCATCATCTGAACTAAATGGATAAAATGGCAATATATGTACTATGCTGCAAACCTCTTCGAGGTAGCAATTAAAAAATTCATGCAACGTATCCAATGGGGTTTTATCATCACTTGTTATGCTGTCGCCATAGGTAATCGTTACAATGTCACTTTCATCCCACAAGTTACAATGATATTTTACATCCGCAATACATTCAGCAAATTGCATGATATTAATAATGGTATCTGCAATGACATCAATATCGTCATCAGGATAAATAGTTTTAAGATGATCAAGTATACGGTATCGCAATTCTTTTAATTTTCCTGCAGCATTATTCATTGTCATAAAAATAACTTCCGATCTCTCTCAACAGCATCAATGAGTTGCGTGAAAATGTCAGGCACTGCACTTACAATCCTTCTCCAACTTGGGATAAATGGCGCTTTATCTGTATCTTCCAGAAACAACTGACCCGCATGTTTTATATTTTCCGCAAACATTTCTACCATGCGCTCCTCTTTATGGGTCTCGTAATCCAGACCATTAAACATGGCGTCATTTCGGTAGCTCTCAACCATATCCAATGCGATTCTGTAGTAGGTAGCCTTGGTCGTCCTGAGGCTCTCCTGGCTAAAAGCCAACCCATCGGTTGCCAGTTTTTTAAATATCGCCTTGGTTATCTCAATAGACATTTTTGATAAGCCTTGCTCCTTATCTTTACTGGATAAATCCTGGTGCTTGTGATCGTAGCAGTCAGCAAGATCCGTCTGACACAAATGACTGGTGGCATAATTTTTCATCATTTCCATTAATATACCTACTTCAAGGCCCCAGTCTGTCGGCATACGTAAATCTTCCAGCACAGTATTGCGCATGGAAAATTCACCCGCCAACGGATATCTAAAGCTATCGAGAAAATTCAGGTATCGGTGAGGTCCATGCTGCTGATTCAACGCCCTTACCAGCGGGGTCACCAATAAGCGTGACACTCGTCCATTAAACGAATTATCGGCTATACGCGGATAAAACCCTTTACAGAATTGATAATTAAACTGTGGATTAGCCACCGGATATAGCAACCTTGCAAGCATTTCTCTTTTATAAGTAATAATATCGCAATCATGCAGGGCAATTGCCTGTGTATTATTTTTTGCCAACATGTACCCCATGCAATACCAGACATTACGACCCTTACCCTTTTCCGCGGGCGCCAAGCCTTGCTTGCTTAATTTTTCATCAATAGCCATAAGATTGGGACCATCATTCCATAACAAGTCAGTCTGTTGAGGTAATTGTGAAAAAAACTGCGTAGCGTGTTTAAATTCATCTTTACCGGCCTGATCTATTCCTACAACAATCTGTTTAAGATATGATGCACCCTTGAGTTCATCAACGATGGTAGTCAAAGCAGGCCTCTCTATTTCGGAATACAATGAAGGAAGAATGAGACCCATCGGACGCCTGTCTGAAAATCGCACAAGATCGTTCTCTATATCTTCAAGCGTTCTTGTTGACAAATTATGTAATGTGGTTATCAATCCATTTTGAAAAAAATCACTCATACTCGCTCCTAGATTCGTTCAAGATTTCGCAATATCTTCTGTATTGCCTCAGCCCAGCCTTCCGGGGCGTTCATTTGAGATTGCATGTCCGGTGTTATTTTTGCGATCAGAGCATGACTTGTTGGCGAATTGACCACCGCTGATATATCTGCGACAGCCAGCATGTCAGCATCATTTTCACTATCTCCTAAAATAATTGTTTTATAATGATTTTTATAATACTTAAGAAGAGTCTGAACAGACCGGCCCTTACTGCACTCGCCCATAACATGAAGAAAGCGACCACCTTGTTGCGCCGTTAAGCTGTGTTTTTTCAGTTGCCTTATAAAATCATCTAATAAAGATTCATCGGCGTGCCACTTTACGGGTTCGCTAAACTCCCTGTTAATCGCCAGCTTAACGCTTGGCTTCGTCAAACCAGTTAGTTTGACAGCCTGCTCAATCGTGCATTGACTAAAGCGGGTGTAGTCTGAATTATGAGTATCAATGACATCAAATATGTTACATATCTGCTGATATGGGCTACCCAGCACCACTGACCAATAATCATCTCGCCTAAATGTATCAGGAGGCATATCGGGAAATTGGTCAACAGGAAAGAAAATACAAGAGCCATTTTCTACAATAAATGGATCATGTATATCCAGCTCCTGTCTGATCTTCAGCGTTTCTTTATATGTCTTGCTGGTATTAAAAATAATCGGGATATTATTACTTTGCAGTTGCCTGATAATGGGTATTGCTGCACTTGCATCGTATGTATCATGATTAAGCAATGTGCCGTCGAGATCGGTAATAACCATCCAATGATCTTTATAGACTGTCATTTTTCTTAATTATCCTGTCCATTGAATGATCTGAACTAACGGGAATCACCAAGTCTGCAATCTCAGGAAAATGTTTGAGTGTATGCCGACTAATTCGCTCATAATGCTGAATAAATCGATTTAATTCTGCGTGACTCATAATTTGTGTTTTCTGGTCAGCCAATGTATCTGACTTTAATTTTTGCTCCTGAAGACTTCTCCAGCTATAGATGTGCTCAAAGTCTGGCGCTTTCAGCATCACAGACATATCAACCTGATTGAATATACGCTGATGATACTCGTCGAGCTTTTCATTCACGTAGTGTCTCCACAACCCCTGAGCATCCTCTTTTTCTTCAAGCTCATTGATCGGGTTGACCAAGTCAGTAAGACTTTGAACCGGGCTGTTATTACACCAACCTTCAAATAAAATAACATCGATACTATTATCATATGCCATCCATTCGGATGGCAGGCAACGATCGTCGAATACCTTATTAAAGCGAGGCACATCACATCCCCTGCCTCCCAGTAAACTATCGAGCACATTCTCGATTAGATCGACATCATGTGTACCCGGAACACCCCGAGTTACCAGTAGCGGGTGAACATCCTTGCCTAGCTGTTCTCGCTCAACACGCGTGTAATAAAAATCATCTAATGAAAATGAAGCAACACGAAACTTGAACTCTGATTCAATTATCAGCTTGATAAAAGCTGTCAACGTTGATTTCCCTGTACCTTGCGCGCCATTAATACTGACCAACATTGGCCCACGTTTTCTCTCCTCTATAATATGATGAGATAAAGGAAAACAGATATTCTGGATAATCGTATTAAATGTATCAGGTAATAACATGCTTTCAGATAAAGCAAGACAGTGCTCCAGCGTACTGGCCGAAAATTTTACATCTGGTGTTGCTAATTTATTATCTTTGTAAGGCATACATATTGCTTTGCAATATTTGTGCACATTTAATGATTTCGATGTATTTACTTGAAATAGTGACAGAAATTACTAAATGCGTTTTAAAAATGGTTAAAAATGAATCTTTATAGTGCGTTTGCTTTGTAAAAAACATTTTCATTTCCCCATTATAGTGCATATGCACACCTGTGTAGAACACGTAAATATATGCCAATAACAGCAATACTGAACCATTAAGGAGAAAACTATGCCCTCATTAAAGCAGCTACCGGCATGGACAGAACTCGAATCTCATTATCAATCTATTAAAGATATTCATATGCGGGATCTGTTTGAGGATGACCCTGAGCGTTTTAACCGTTTTTCATTAAAACAGGGAACCCTTTTATTCGATTACTCAAAAAATCGTATCAATGAGACCACCATTAGCCTGTTACTAAAGCTGGCAATACAATCCAGGGTAGAAGAATGGCGTGATAAAATGTTTGCGGGCGAGGTCATCAATCATACAGAAGATCGCGCTGTTCAACATGCTGCACTACGTGCTAACACCAACGAACCTGTATACGTATCTGGAAAGGATGTGAGCAGCGAGATTGAAGCAGAGCTTTCACGTGTTAAAGAAATGGCCGAAAAAATACGCACGCGTGCATGGCGGGGTGCAACCAATCAACCAATTACTGATGTGGTCAATATTGGCATCGGAGGCTCACACCTGGGACCACAAATGGTGACAGAAGCCCTGACGCCATACGCTATACATGATCTCAATATACACTTTGTCTCCAATATTGACGAGAACCATATCAACAATACACTCGAGCACCTCAATCCTGACACCACGTTATTTATCATTTCTTCGAAAAGCTTTACCACACAAGACACAATGGTAAATGCAGAAACCGCACGCGAATGGCTGAAACATAAATTTGGATCCGAGAAATACTTACATAGGCATTTGGTGGCAGTCACATCTAATCTCGATGCCGCCACAGCATTCGGGGTGAGTCCTGCCAACATACTTAAAATGTGGGACTGGGTTGGAGGGCGCTATTCCTTATGGTCAGCAATTGGCTTATCCATTGTCATCGCCATAGGTTCCAAATACTTTGATGATCTTCTTGAAGGTGCACATGAGGCTGATGAGCATTTCAAAATGATGCCCCTTGATAAAAACATACCGGTAATCATGGCCTTGCTTGGTATCTGGTACAACAACTTCTTTAATGCAGAAACCATTGCCATATTGCCCTATGATCAAAATATGCACCGTTTCCCTGCCTATTTACAACAGGCGGATATGGAAAGTAACGGCAAATCAGTTGATCGTTCAGGTCAGTTTGTTGACTACAGTACTGGACCGATTCTATTTGGAGAAATAGGCATAGCCAGTCAACATGCTTTTTATCAATTACTACACCAGGGAACAAAACTGGTACCGGCGGATATGCTTGCCCCTGTGTCCAATTACCAATGCATTGCTCAACATCACCGGGCGCTAATGTCCAATGTATTTGCACAATCAGAAGCGATGATGCTGGGTAAAACCGCTGACGAGGCAATGACCGAGATGCTTGATTCCGGCATGAGCAATAAACAGGCAAAGGCACTGTTGCCATACAAGGTCTTTCCAGGAAATCGGCCAACCAATACCTTCCTGTTTCACACCTTAAACCCGAAAACGCTGGGCACCATTATCACCCTATATGAACATAAAATATTCGTACAAGGTATCATCTGGAATATCAATTCATTTGATCAATGGGGGGTTGAACTCGGCAAGGTTCTGGCAACAAACATACTTGAAGAGATCAACCAGGGGTGTGTAAGCAAGCCACATGATTGTTCCACTAAGGGGTTAATGAATTTCTACTTCAAACTCCGATCTCAGACCGGCTAATCGCTTAAATCATTAAGACCAGCATGACCACGTGCCACCCCAGTCATCATGCGGCACGCCACGCTCGCAGATGATTGAACTGAACAAGTTGTTGTAATTATTACCCTTATCCGAGGTTCTCGTTACATAATTAATCAATTGGTATAACGAAACATAACTGGCCCCGACAAAAGTCACGCAGCTGGCATTTAGTTACTGTGCATTAACGAATAGCCTGGCCTTGTTTAAATTTGTTAGTTCGTGACATTTTCGTGATATTTGCGTGATTTATTCAATACTTGTTAATTATATAGTTAGTTCACCTTTACCAATCTCGTCGAAAAGTAGAGATAGGTTAATTTGAGCTTCAGTAATCAAGGATGATGATCGCACTGAAGCAAGTGTTTTATTTCAATATATAATTAAGTGAGGAAAAAATACGATGAGTAATTCCAAAAAAGTAACCGGTGCAGCACTCGCATTAGCCGCGGCTAGCCTGGTAGTCACCAGCCCATCCAGCCTGGCAATGTCGGAAGATGCGGCCAGTGCTAATATACATTGTTATGGTGTCAACAAGTGTAAGGGCCATAATGACTGCAAAACAGCATCAAATGCATGTAAAGGACACGCCAGTTGTAAAGGGCATGGATTTGTTTCCATGACTACCAAGGCCTGCGATCATGTAGGTGGCAAGGTAGGAAAATAATGATCTACGAGCCCAGCTTTAACCGGGCTTATGACATTATCTAAACAATAAGTCTCTGCGTAATCAGTTACATGACTGGATACGTAGAGACTTGTTACTTTTCAGTCAGACTATACATAATTATTATTTACGGGCATTTATTATGACACGTCCATTTCTGGGATTCGGTTTGGGTTTACGTACCGAACATTACCAGACCATTGTCGATACAAAACCAAACGTGGATTGGTTTGAAATCATCTCGGAAAATTACATGGTACCCGGTGGAAAGCCTCTGGATTTTCTGGATAAAATCAGGATGAATTACCCAATGGTGATGCATGGAGTGTCATTATCAATAGGAAGTACCGATCCATTGAATATGGATTATCTCAAGAATCTTAAACAGCTGGTTGAAAGAGTTGATCCATGCTGGCTGTCTGATCACCTGTGTTGGACAAGTGTTAATCACACCAATAGCCATGACCTGTTGCCTTTACCTTATAATGAAGAAACGATTGAATATATAACCGGGCGCATCAGCCAGGTTCAGGAATACCTGGGTCGTCAAATTCTGATAGAAAACCTGTCCAGCTATGTTACCTATACAAACTCGGAAATGAGTGAATGGGAGTTTGTGAATGAAATTTTACGTCGTTCCGATTGCCTGATGCTACTGGATATCAACAATATATATGTTAGCGCACACAATCATCAATTTGATCCTATGGATTATATTAACGGCATTGATAGTGATCGCGTCATGCAATTTCACCTGGCAGGTCATAGTTATAATGGCGAAATAATCATAGATACACATGATCACGAGGTGTGTGACCCGGTATGGGACTTGTACGCAAAAGCATTAAAACGTTTTGGAGCCGTCAGTACCATGATAGAACGGGATGACAATATCCCCACGTTTGAGGAATTACGCGCAGAGTTGGCAATAGCCGAAAATATTGCCGCTGACACATTACCTGAGCATGAACTGGTAGTTTCCCCCGTCACAGTGAAGGGGGTTGCCTGATGTCGGGTTTGCGTGAATTACAGTATGAGTTTTTAAACTATTTACTCGAAAAGCCTTCGGCTATTGTTAATAATATCGTGACAACAGGTAATGTATCGAACCAGCAACGCCTTGATCTATATGCTGATGGTTACAAGTTACGACTAAAAGAAGCTATCAGCACTGACTACGAGCAATTACATACTTATCTTGGTGACGATAATTTTGACCAGCTAATGGTCGAATATATAAACCAATACCCTTCCCATCACACAAGCTTGCGACATTACAGCAAGCATATACCTGAGTTATTATCCAGGCAGGAGCCCTGGCAACAAGCTGGCGAACTTGCCGAACTGGCTGTAATAGAGAAAACCTTTTGCGACAGTTTTGATGCAGCTGACAGTCATCCTGTCACACTTCAGGATCTTTCCCGGATAGAGCCACAGGAATGGCCAACGCTCAGTATACTTCTTCACGCTTCAGTACAATTACTGAACATGAACTACAACAGCTTCCAGGTATGGAAAGCACTGTCTGAGGGAATAAATCCTCCTGCCATCATACAGGAGTCAGGCGCCTGGCTAATCTGGCGAAGTGATCTTGTTACAAAATACCATGCCATTTCAGATGCCGAAGCTGCCGCTATACAAACAATAATGAACGGTGGAAACTTTAGTGATCTATGTGAAAGTCTTATAGTCTATACCGACGAACACGAGATACCCCAATTGGCCATCACTTTATTGCAAGGGTGGATATCCAGCAAGATGGTTCGCCAGTTATCGTAATTCTTTTTTCCCATAAGCCACTATCTATTTATTACCTTTCTCTCGATAATAATGTTTCAACAATGGGGCATTTCAGTTTTTCGTTGCCGGAATAACACGCATTAATTAATTGAGTGAGTGTGCCCTGCAAGACTTCCAGGTCTCGAATCTGATTTTTTATCTTCTCCCGTTTTTCTTCAGCGCGTATGCGGACATCACGGCAATGCCCTTCGCTAAATTCGAGCAAGTCAGCTATCTCTTTCAGGCTGAAGCCTAATTGCTGGGCGCGCTTAATAAATCGAATATGCTCAAGTGTTTCAACCGGGTATTTACGAAACCCATGATCAGGCTTTTTGGGTTCATCAATTAATCCAATGCGCTGGTAATAACGCACTGTCTCCACATTTACATTGGCCGCCGCCGCTAGACGCCCAATGGTAAACTCGGGCTGAGTGCTAAGAAATGGCTTCACAATCTAATATCCTGCTTGACTCTGTACCTAAGTACGGAGTTTATACTCTCAGGATAGAAAATCAAATGAAGGCATGACGATGCAGTGGATTATCCAAATTTTCGATAAAACCGGCACTTTAGCAACCATTATAGCCGCAATGGGGTGTGCATCCTGTTTTCCTGCTCTGGGGGTATTGGCTGCGTCACTTGGGCTTGGCTTCCTGGCGCAATTTGAGGGGTTGTTCATCAACACATTATTACCCGTTTTTGCCTGGATAACGCTCATAGCAAACATCATTGCTTTTCTATCCCATCGTCAATGGTTGCGATTAACCGCAGGTATCGCTGGCCCAACGATGGTATTACTCACGCTATATCCCCTATGGGTCTATCACTGGAGTACATATCTTTTATATACGGGATTGGTCTTTATGTTCGCTGTTGGCATCTGGGACATCGTATCGCCAGCAAAGAGGATATGTATAACACACCAATCGAGTGAGGCTATGTCATGCGCAAAGAAATCATATTAGAGTCTACTATCACATGCCCTGAGTGCGGTCACAAAGAAACAGAAACGATGCCTGCTGATGCATGCCAGTGGTTTTATGAGTGCAAGGGTTGTGGCGCATTACTCAAACCGAAAAAAGGGGATTGCTGTGTATATTGCTCGTATGGCACTGTTCCTTGTCCGCCGATTCAAGAAGGCGCATGCTCATGTCCCTCACCATGACCAAGCTGATTATATTATATATAATGTGCGCTTGAATTGGATACGCAAGGTTTATCATGAACTTTAGATAACATTGGATTTGAAAATGAAACTTACAAGCTACTTATTTCTTCTACTCTTTATTCTCGACGGTATGATTACTTCACCTGCATATGCTGAAGATGCTACAACGCCATTTGTAATGCAACTTACAAGAAGTGCAGATAATTATGGACATAGAAGAGCATTTTTACAAATGGATAAAATTCTGGATGACATTGGAGAAAAGAAGCTTAAGATCATTGTTGTTGCGTATGAAGATGGGATACATGCTCTACTGGAAAACAATAAAGAGACCTCACAACTGCTAACCAAATTAGCCAATCGAGGAGTTGAGTTTAAAGCCTGCCGCATAAGTATGCGTGCATGGGGATTGAAGGATAAACAGTTTCCCCTGGAAGTGGATTTTGTGCCAGCCGGTGCACCCGAAGTAATTAAATTACAAATGAAAGGTTATAAATACTGGAGACCCTAGCAGGGTCTGTCTGCTTCTCAGATTTCTTAATTTAGCCTTCCTGCTTCGGCTATAGCAGTTGAACTCATAGCTGAAGTATAGAACAGGAAAAAGCATGCTTATCTTTTTAGTTTTTTCCCGGTAAGCATACTGATGCCGTATTGAAATAATACATAATATATCAGCCATTTACAGTAATTCAGACCTGATACAGACAATCCAATACGAAAAAAGGACACTTTTGTTACAAATTCGATCCCTTTTTATTGTTTAATCACAATCATTATTACGGATTAAGCAAGGACCTGGATTTGAAATACCTGATAACAAAAATACTGAGCTGGAGTTGTCTGTGTATGCTTCTGTCCGGATTAATGTTTACTACTCATCTACAAGCCGGCGCGCTGGAAAGACTGTTTTCTCCAAAAGCAGAATTATGGGCGAAATGGGAACAACATGACCCCGAATCGAACAATCATATAGAACACGACAACTGGCACCAATTCCTTCAAACCCACGTCAAAACCGGGCCTGACGGAGTCAATCGTATAGAGTATGCAAGGGTCAGCCAGGATGACAAGCAATTACTGTCAGGGTATATCAAAGCCATGCAAGGTATCACCATAACCCAGCATAACCGCCCTCAACAACTTGCCTACTGGGTAAATCTGTATAACGCTCTGACCATCAAAATTGTGCTGGATCACTATCCAGTAAAAAGCATTCGAGATATCGATATTTCTCCTGGTTTTTTCTCTGACGGCCCCTGGGGAAAAAAGCTTATCAAGATTGAAGGTGAATCCCTGTCTCTGAATGACATCGAACACCGTATCATACGCCCCGTCTGGCAGGATCCCAGGATACATTATGTGGTCAATTGTGCCTCGGTGGGCTGCCCTGATATACGTAAAAAAGCATTGACTGCAGACGCTCTTGAAAAAACTCTGGATCAGGCCTCACGTGAATTCGTGAATCACCCTCGTGGTGTAAACATGAAGGAGAATGACTTGTATGTTTCAAGTATCTACAGCTGGTTTCAGGAGGACTTTGGTAAAAATGAGGGAGATGTCATCGAACATATTAGACGCTATGCCAATCCGGCATTGAAACAGCAACTAAAAGACATTGACTCTATAACCGACGATAACTACGACTGGTCCCTGAATGATCTCTCAATTCACCTTGAAACCGATAGCACTGAAGAATAACCGACCATGTACCTGCAACCTGAAATAAACTACCAGGTCAAAAGGTTATTTACGGCACTTGAATACGGCGAAAGACTGGCGCATGATTGTGCCCACAGGCAGGCATGCCTGATTAAAGACAAAGGCATGCGTCGTTTTCTGCTTATGCAATCGCGCCATGAAGCCTTCCATGCAAAATTTTTTCGACATGCCAGCTCATACCTTGGTACGAACCATACCGGAAAGGTTCCAGCTTCACTCACACTATTCGGGAACAAAATATCAGCCGCTCTGGATCGTAAAGACATCGTTGAAAGTATTGTTGCACAACAAATTGTGCTTGAAGCATTCGGCGGAGCCATTCTTGAGCGTCTTAATGTTGGCCTCGACAACAAAGGGGTCGGTTTACGCAAGCTGCGCAGAATGCTGCTACAACAGGAAAAAAGTCACCAGGCATTTGGAGACGAAATACTAAGGCAGCAATTGACTGCAGGATCAACCACGATTGAAACATTGCAAACTTTCTCTCGGGAATACCTGCAGATAGCGGAAAATATCATAATAGAAATGTCCGATGTTTTCATTTGCCTGGACGAAGATCCTGATGATTACAAACAGGATATTTACAACGACCTTCCCGACTGGCTTGAGGTTAGGGCAAAATGATATCTGTCATCATACCAACATTAAATGAGGAAAAAGCACTACCGGAAACACTAGATCATTTGTTTGCCCAAAAAGGTGATTTCGAAGTCATACTGGTAGATGGCGGCAGCACAGACAAAACACTGAACATTGCGGCTGCAGACAAGCGAATATCGCTAATACATTCTGATAGCGGACGAGCTCGCCAAATGAACGCCGGCGCTGCTAAAGCTCAGGGTGAATGGCTATTGTTCCTGCACGCAGACACCCACCTTCCTGCGAATGCGATCAACAAAATAAACAACATTGAAGATTCTTCCCCAATACTGGCTGGTGGCTTCAGACACAAATTCTCTGGCAACAACCGGGGATTGAAACTGGTATCCTGGCTCCATAATTTTCGCTGCAATATCACCAGGGTTTTTTACGGTGACCAGGCCCTGTTCGTTAAGAGACATCTATTCGCTTACATAGATGGTTTTCCAGATGAACCTGTACTGGAAGATGTGCTGTTTGGCGAAATACTACTTAAATACACGACCCCGGTAATTATTCCTGATCACGTTATCACCGACTCAAGAAAGTTCGAACAAAGTGGAATTTTGCTAAGCATGTTCCGTGTCATAGCTATACTGGTATGTCACGAATTAGGTCTGTCAGTACCGAGAAAGTTTTTTGCAGCTATACGTTAGCAACCCTACTCCTGGCCACATACCGATAATTGGTCACTATCGAGTATTTGCGATCAAAGTGAATACTTATTTTCTACTAGCAGATGTTTAGTTGCTTTAGCCTCGTTTGTAGGGCACAACTCGACTGCCTGTCAATCTCGCTAACCCATGTAAAACCCCACCCAGAGAACACTCTATCTTTCTATTTGAAACCAATACCCTCCGACCCGATTTATTTTTTTCATGACCGAAAAGTGACAAAAAAGTTTTGTTTCGGTGATTAAAGAGCAATGGGATGTATACAAACTTACCTGGTGGAAAAATTCGTTGATCCATACGATCTTGAACATGGCTGACGACTCACACCACAGGTAGTTAGCTGTAGCAGTGCAGGAGACGGCTAACTAATCCAATACAAACTAAGGAGAAAATGACATGCATACCTTATTACGAACCTTATTGGGATTGATGTTACTCCCCTGGCTACTGCTCCCGGCTTCGGCGTCCGAGAATATTAACGACGATGAACGCGAGCGTAGAATGGTCGGAGCGGTCTTTACAATGACAAATGCCGTCGATGGCAATGAAGTACTCGCATACCGCCGTGGCAGTGACGGTGCACTGACACCGGCAGGGGTATTTTCCACTGGAGGATTAGGCACAGGTGGTGGTTTAGGTAACCAGGGTGGACTGGTACTTAGTCAAAGCGGACGCTTGCTCTTTGCAGTTAACGCAGGAAGTAACCAGATCTCTGTGTTTGCTGTTCGACATGGAGGACTAGTTCTGCGAGATATTATCGATTCAGGTGGTATCCGCCCCGTCAGTATAGCCGTGGACCATGGATTGCTTTACGTTCTCAATGCAGGGAGTGACAATATCACCGGCTTTTATGTCACGCGCCGCGGCAAGCTCAAACCATTGCCAGGCTCCACCCGACCATTGAGTGGAAGTGGCACTGCGCCCGCCCAGATCGAATTCAGCCCAAAGGAGCATATTCTGGTCGTGACCGAGAAAGCCACGAATATAATCGATACCTACCAGGTAAACGATGATGGCCTACTGGATGGCCCAGTAGTCCATACTTCAGCGGGCGCCACTCCGTTCGGTTTTGCATTTGATCAACGCGGTCGCCTGTTTGTTTCTGAAGCCGCAGGTGGTGCGCCTGATGGCAGCTCGGTATCATCCTACCGGGTATTGGAAAATGGCGGATTGGATGCGATCAGCTCTGCTGTACCTACTACCGAAACGGCTGCATGCTGGGTAGTCATCACACGTAATGGTCGCTTTGCCTACACCACCAATACCGGCTCTGGCTCGGTGTCAGCATACCGCATCAGTCAGGATGGTAGCCTGGAATTACGTGACCCGGACGGACGGGCCGGTGATACCGGTGCGGGCAGCCGACCGATCGATATGGCGCTGTCGCGTAACAGCCATTTTCTCTACACGCTTAACGCTGGCAACAACACCATTAGTGCATTTCACGTCGGTAGCGATGGCACACTGAGTGCCCTGCCCGGTGTCACTGGTCTGTCAGCAGGCGCCAACGGGTTGGTCGCTCGGTAACAACCCATCACAGTAAACAAGGGGTCGGTGACAAATCGCCATCATTCTCATCTGTCACCGACCCCTTTTCCTGCTATATCATAAAAATTTAACTCAGACCCTGACTTTTTTGAGCACTATGTGGAAACCTCCTAGACTTCGCCGGTGATCACGAGATATTCCCAACAGGCCATCATAATATTGTATGGGTTGGATATCCAACAGGATAATGTGACAGTTAAAGTAGTTCTTTCATAGTTAGAACCTTATGACGCCTCTCTATTCTGGAACTGCGTTACCAATGAATGCAAATGCTGTGAAAAGTGTTTCAGTTCGTCTGTTGTTTCTTGTGTCTGGGCACTCAATGCCGAATTCTTTTCCGCCTCATTACTGATATTTACGGCATTACGGTTTATTTCCTCCGTTACCGAATTTTGTTCTTCTGTAGCACTGGCAACCTGTATGTTCATATTGGAGATATTTCCCATCATTTCGGCGATGACGTCCAATGCCGTGCCTGTCTTTTCCGCCTGCTGAACACTGGAATCCACATGTTTACATCCATTTTCCATGGCGCCTACCGCATTACGAGCACCTCCCTGGATACCTTCTATCATTACCTGGATTTCCTGGGTAGAGTGCTGTGTACGACTGGCCAGGGAACGCACTTCGTCTGCCACCACGGCAAAGCCTCGACCCTGTTCACCTGCCCGTGCGGCCTCAATGGCAGCATTCAATGCCAGCAGGTTGGTCTGCTCCGCAACCCCTCGAATAACATCCAGCACAGCCCCGATATTTTCGCTCTCACTTTTCAATTTGCGCACCACATCGGCCGCCTGATTCACCTGAACTGAAACATCTTTGATCAACCGGATTGTGGAAGCTATTTCCTGCTTGCCGGTTATTACATGTTCATCCGCTTGCTGGGCAGCTTCTGCCGCCTCCCCGGTATTGCGCGCTACTTCCTGTACGGTTGAGGACATTTCGTTCATTGCAGTAACCAGTTGTTCGATCTCGGAATTCTGGGTATTAGCACCATCATTAGCATCATTGGCAATTTCTGCGGTATGGGAAACAATCTCATTCAACTGGTTCGACGAACCATCCAGACGCGCCACCACGCTATTGATCTCAAGTTCACGCATGTGCAACGCCAGCTTCATCCTGGCCACCTCATCCAGTGAACCACCGTAAACCATACAGGCCAGGTCATTATCATGAATAGATCTCGCTTTTGCCCCCAACTTAACCAACGGAGCCGCGATCAGCCTCGCCAGCCCGTACGAAAGACCTAACCCTGCAATAAATGCAATTCCTGCATGCGGTAAGGACAACTGTCCCGCCAATAACGCAAAGGTCAATGCCGCCAGCAGCACCACCGACATACCCGCAGTAATCTTGGCAATATAACCAAACTGCAACCAGCTCACGAAAGGTGCCTTGCCATCCCTTATCCGTTTGTACAGTTTTTCCGCCCGTTCTACACATTCACTATCCGGTACCTTACGCACGGACTGGTATTCCACGACCTCGCCGTGTTCCTTTATAGGTGTAACATATGCATCCACATAGTAATGGTCACCATTCTTGCTCCGATTCTTGACGATGCCCATCCAGGATTTGCCTGTTTTTACTGTATTCCACAGGTCTTCGAAGGCTGCAGACGGCATGTCCGGGTGACGAACGACATTGTGATTCTTGTTAATCAGCTCATCTTCATCGAAACCACTGATTTCATAGAACTTATCATTATAGGATGTGATGCTGCCCTTGGGGCAGGTGGTCGTGATCAGATTCTCACTCTCAGCAAACCGGCGCTCCACTCCTGATACAGGTGTATTCATCTTCATATCACAGGCTCCCTTATTTCCCCATGTAATTCGTACATTGAGTGAGGTTATCGGTAAAACAACAATAAACTTAAGTAGTTTGGAAACTATTCAGGCCTGACTGCCTCTTGTGAAGATTCATGTATGACAATGAAAATGAATGTTAATTATTATTAAACAAAGGACAGCAAAGAAACAGGTCAGCCCAACGTCTTATAGACAACTGCCTGGTTGCGACCATTGTTTTTTGCTTTGTATAAGGCATCATCGGCATGCTTGATTAATGCCTCCAGTGAACCTTCATCTGTCAGTTGTGCAATACCGATACTAACAGTGATAACCTGATCTACGCCTTCATGGCTGATCGATTCAATTTCATGGCGGATACGCTCTGCCACAGTCACCGCCTGTTTTTCGTCTGTTTCAGTTGCGATCAGCAAAAACTCTTCGCCACCGAAACGTCCCAGGAAATCAGTATTTCTCAGGACAGATTTAACCACTGCCGATATCGTCTTCAGCACCTGATCCCCGGCCGCATGCCCAAGGGTATCATTAATACGCTTGAAGTGATCGACATCGAAAATCAGACAACAAAAAGGCCTTTTGAATCGATTGGCACGTCGCCACTCCTGGGCACCTAGCTGCATGATGGCACGACGATTCAGCAGCCCGGTCAGTTCATCCGTAGTGGCAAGCATCTGCATCTTGTGGGCATGTTGCCGGCTACGTCGCCACAGTATTGCTACCAGTCCAATCATGCCAATAGCCAGGGCAATAACAACATACTGCATTTTCAATAATGCTTGCCTGTGTTCCAACTCTTTCTTTTGGCTATTATTCTTTAACTCAAGGCGCTCATTAGCAGCAGCAAATTTCTGGGTTTCAAACTGCACCTTGAAACGCTGTATTGTCTCCTGGTTTCGCTGCGCCAGTTGTTGTTCGAGCAATTGAGTATAAATACGGTAGTTGGTGAATGCCTTTTTATAGTCGCCTAATTTCTCATAGGTAGCACTAAGGCCCCGATAGGTACGTATTACCGGCGTATTGGAATTATTCTGAAGCAGGACAGGCAACGCAGCTTTGTAGTGCTTGATTGCAGCATCATAATGACCCTCTTCCCTTGTTATATCACCCAAATGCCGATATACGACAGCTACTTGTATAGTGTCATTTATTTCATTAAATATTTGTAGCGACATTTCCAGGTTAGAGCGTGCAGACACAAGGTCTGATTGCGCATGGGCATTGACCCCCATAGCCTTCAACGTAGAAGCAGCACCGGATTTATCACCCAGAGCCTGGCTTATTTTGAGTGATTCTTCAAAATTTTTCCTGGCCTCCTTGAACTGCTTCAAAGAAGCATTCACGTGGCCAATATTAAAAAGCGATACAGCAAGTGATGCCTGGTTACCACTGACTCTATCCAAAGCAATCAACTCGCTGTAATAACGGTGTGCCTGCTCGAGCTGGTCAGTGTTGTAGTACACATTGGCCATGGAGTCCAGCAACTTGATTTTGACATTCTCATCCTTGAGCGTTTTATTAACCTCGTGTGCACGTTTTAATAACTTCAGCGCGGCTTTATACTGAGCTTTACTGATGTAGGCATCTGCAGTCTTGAGAAGGGTTTGCACATCTGTTGTTTGCTCACCCGGAACCATTCCAGCTGGTGACGACGCAAGGTCTTCCGCACAAGCCAGATCAAGGCTAAATGCCAGTAACATGCAAAAGATGAAGTTTCGGAATCCAGTTCGGGGAAAAAGGTAAATAGAAATCATAAAATGCCTGTGTCAGATTTCATCTAAAACTACCCTATATTTGCTCAAAGTAAAAGTGTGACTAATGAAAATGATTATATATTTTTACCAACTACTTTTACTCTGGCAGCCCGGCCTTTCGAAGATCTTCTATAAAAGCATACCTTAATTCAGATTTCACAGTCGGAATGGTCTTTTTTATGTCAGTAATGGATATGGTTGGACTAAGCAGTTGCAGTTGATAGACCATCCATTCAGCATCGTTCTGTCGATCAGCGTTTACATAACTGGCGGCGAGAACGAGCTTGATTGATACGACGTTTTCGTTACGCTCTTGAGCTTTCTCAAGTATCCTTATCGCAGCATCGTAATCATCCAGAAAATAATATGACATTCCATGAGTATATAGATATTGCCAGGTATAATACGGGTTAAGGCGCATTCCCTTGGTAATGAGCTCTAATGCCCGCCGCGGCTTCCCGAGATGATTCTTGATCAGGGCAAGCAAGCCGTATCCGTCCGCATAATTCGGCGCGATATTGATTGCCTGGGCTACTGCTTTCTCTGCATTATTATATTCTTTACGCATGAGATAGACAAAACCAAGCGCCCAGTGGGTTTGCGGAGTTGAGTCATCAAGCTCAACGGCTTTCTCCGCCAGCATCAGGGCCCGGTCCAATGCCTCAATGGGCGCATCTGTCCATCCATCTAAATAGTCAGTTGCCAGGGTGATGGCCATCGCACCGTATGCACGTCCGTATCCAGGATCAAGTTCTATCGCTCTTTGATATACCTCACGTGCCTGCTTAAAAGCTTCTTTCGTCCTGATTTGAAATAATTTCTGCCCTTCCTGAAATAAATCGTATGCCTTCAGGCTATCGGTGGCTCTTTTTGCCAGGAGGTTTCTTTCCTGGTTGTTCATCTTAACGGCAAGTGCATTGACAATACTGGCCGTCACTTCATCCTGAACTGCAAACACTTCTGTAATATTTCTATCGTAGCGTTGCGCCCATGTATTGAAACCAGTCGTAGTATTGACCAGTTGCGCATTGACCCGAACAGCATTACCAAGCTGCCTGATACTGCCTTTGAGTACAAACTTGACGTTTAAATCTGCCCCGACTTTCTTTGGCGTGACCTGTCTTCCCTTGTATTTAAGAGAGGTATTACTGGCTATCACCAGCAGGTTCGACAAGCGTGAAAGATCAGTGATGATGTCCTCCGTCATCCCATCCGCAAGATATTCCTGCTCTGGATCATCGCTAAGATTTTCGAATGGAAGCACGACGATAGAAGGCACTGCAGCACTGATATTGCCGGGCTGTGGGGTCATCGACCCGGAAGGTGTCGTCGACCATAACCACACCAGACCGAAGACGACAACACCTGCCAATACTGCGGCGAGCATACTGGACCGTCGTTTGGTTCGTGATTGTGGTTTCTGCTGTGTTTCGGCTAATGTTTCGCTGGAAACATGGCTGTTTGCTTCAGGCCTGGCTTCGTCTTCAGGGTAAGTAATCGATGCGATGAGTTGATAACCCCTTTTGGGGATGGTCGCAATGAAACGCGGCTGCCGGGCGTTATCTTGCAGGGCCTTGCGTAACTTGATGATAGTGGAAGTAACGGCATCATAACCGACCAGGGCACCACGCCAGACATCACGCTCCAACTCTTCCCGGGTGACGACCTCAGCCGGGCGTGAGGCAAGATAAACAAGCACTTCCATGGCCTTGGGCTCGAGGTGTGCCGTCTCGTGCCCATGAGTCAACAAACCTTGTGCAGGAAAAACCTGCCAGTCACCTATATAAAAGCCTTTTTGTCCGTCATTCCCCACGCAGAATCAGTCCCGCTGTGCCGGTGAGCCATACTGTCGAACTCCGTCGGAAGTCCTGACTAGCCAGTAACATTTTGTTTTTATAAGAGAAATAATCATAGTTTTTCCTTCGTCTTATCGTCGTGCTTCAGTCGAGACTTTTACGGTGCTTGCCATCAATACTCACTACTGACAACAAAGACACATTTCAGCAAAAGGAACGGCTGATCTTATTAATAGAGGGAAAACTTATATTAATACTAAGGAGAATCATCATGATTAACAAGCGAATACTTAACATTGTATCTGTAATTGCACTGCTAAGCCCTACCGTGAGTACAGCAGCCTGTCTCGACAGCAATGACCCTACAAAAAACAGGATAACCGGAGACTGTCATTCTAAGGCTGAATATTACCTTGCTGGCCTGGCGGAAACAGATGAAAACCCGCCCGTCAGTAGGCAAAAAACTATCGGTCAGTCAGAATTTTCGGTTTTTGAAGGTGCTGAAGCTTCCAATCTCAGCTCAAAAGGTGGGGTAAAGCAGAGCCCGAAAAGTAGTGAAACTGATCTTGGTAACTACGAATGGACACCGAGTCACTGGTATGAAGTTTACTAAAGGAAAATGGCCTGAGGAGACCGATGTCAGAACATCTGTAGGAGCAGTTCGACCCTATGCTGCACCTGCAGGACTGCCATGATTAATTATTATCGGAGGTGATATCATGAATAAGAATATATTAAAAAGAATATACTTTATATTGCTTGTCAGTATAGTTTTGCTTGTTCCTTTAAGGGCATCAAGCGCTGCCAGTTTTGCTGATAGCGACATAAAACACATTGGCTACCCGACCTGGTTTAAAGACACCCCGTTCTTTGAGCTCGAAGAAGACCTGGCCAGGGCCAGGTCTGACGGAAAACAGGGCCTGATGGTGCTGTTTACATCCGAAGGTTGCTCTTATTGCCATGTGTTCATTCAAAAAAGCCTGGGCGATCCTGAAATTGCATCAATGGTAAGAAAGCACTTTGATTCTGTCGGATTGGATATTTTCAATGATGCCGACATGGTGGACCCTGACGGTAAGGAGATGTCGGTGAAAGAATTCGCCAGGGGAGAGAAAGTGGAGTTCTCACCTACATTACTGTTTTACGGCAAGGGTGGTAATAAGGTCTTGAGAGTCATCGGTTTTCAGTCGCCCGAGCGATTTAAAAAAATCCTGGGCTATGTGATTGGTCAGCATTACCACTCAGAGTCACTTAGTGATTATCTCAACCGTCAGTCAATCAATAAAACAGCGCACGCAGAAAAACATCTCAAACACAATCGTTCACTGGTATTGAATCGAAATCTGTTACCCACAAGCAAACCGATGTTGTTGATATTCGAGAAGACCGGCTGTGACGAGTGTGATGACTTTCGAAGCGATGTACTCCGCTTGAAACAGGTAAAGAACACGCTGAAACAATTCGAGGTTGTAAAACTGGATGCCAGGGATGACAAGACAGCCATCATCACACCGGATGGCAGCCGCACCACATCTTCATCCCTGTTCAGAAAATATGCCTTCAGCAGGGTACCTGCGATAGCGTTTTTTGATATGGGCGGTAGTACCGTATTGAAAACCGATGCGCTTGTATTGCGCCAACGCATGATGAACTCCCTGAATTTTGTGCTTGAAAAGGCATATAAAAAGGGCTGGTCGTACCAGAAATTTGCAAGAACAAAAGCAATAGAAAGGTACCAAAAGAAACAGCAAATAAACCGATAACCCATGAATTTTTTTATAAATTCATTGAATTGATTAATGCACCAATAACCGGGAACATATTTATGTATTATAGATTATTGCATTACCTTCTTATAGCGGGTCTTGTAACCATGTTTACTGTCGGCTGTACGGATACTCGTCATTCATACGATCTACGTGTGTTATGGACTAACGATACCCATGGTTACCTGAGCCCGCTCTATCATCGCGAGGAAGGCGATGATCGTTTTGTCGAGCGCGCCAAACGTGAGGGGCGCGTCGGAGGCTTCGCCTATATCGCCTCTATCGTCAATCGCCAGCGCAGCGAATTACCGAATCGAACATTGCTGCTGGACAGTGGTGATACCTGGCATGGAACTGTGGTTCCAGTGCGTTTGGGTGGTACTCCTGTAGTAGAGGTAATGAACGCCATGGGCTATGATGCCATGGCACCGGGCAATGTAGATTTTTTTTACGATCAGGCCACACTAAAGCATCTATTCTCAGCGGCAACATTTCCTATTGTCGCTGCAAATTTCTATGATGCTGGCTTTAATGAGCCAGTAGACCTTCCTAATGTAAGGCCATACATCATAAAACAGGCAGGCGACCACAAGGTCGCAATCATTGGCATGGCCTATCACTGGATGGCGAAAGTCGCGGATCACAAGCAATGGAGTTTTGGATTACGGCCAGAGGAAGTGCAGGCAGACATCGACAAGCTGCGTTCACAGGATAAGGTGGATCTTGTCATTTTATTATCGCACATGGGATGGAAAGCGGATGCACGTTATGCAGAACTCGTTAACGGCATCGATGTGATCGTAGGTGCACATACACACGATATTCTCTATCGCCCAACACTGGTGTACAACAAGGAGAGCACGCGTGATGTACTGGTCGTGCAATCCGGTTCACATGGGAAAATGGTGGGTCAACTCGATCTGAAAGTGAAAAACGGGCGCGTGACCGCCTATCAACAAACCCTGTTTCCCGTCCGCACAGGGGAAACGAAACCGGATCCGGTAATTGCAGCCTTGATCAAAAAACTGCGTGCACCCTATAAGGCTGAACTGGAACGCGTTATCGGGGAAACCAAAACCCTGCTCTATCGGCAAGGTACCTGGCAAAGTACCGCCGACAATCTTGTCAGTGACGCATTACATGCACGCTTCGGACAAGACATCGCTATCACACAGCCAGGTCGTTATGGTGCGAGTATCATTCCCGGCCCTATTACGGTAGAAGATATCTATAACCTTGTGCCCACTGAGGCACCGGTGTATACAATGAAATTTGATGGCGAAAGCCTGCGTGAATTGCTGGAAGGAGCCGTGGATAATGTGGTTGCCGAGGATGCGCTTGTACAAATTGGCGCAAACATGTGGCGCTTTTCAGGTATTGAGCTTTCGCTTGATTTATCACAACCCTACCCGAATCGTGTTCAGAAAATGCAGATTAAAGGTGTTCCTGTTAGCGGCAATCAGTTTTATACCCTGGCGGAGTTCAATATGTACTTTCACAATAGTCCATCCGCCATTGACGTAGAAAAGACCGATCGCATCGGGCCGCATGAAATCATTGCCTACATTGAGGAACACAAAAAAGTAGCACCAGTGCTTGATCGTCGTATTACCGATCACCATGGTGAAATCCTCGGTGACCATAAGCATCTGCATAAAGTCTGGGCCGAAACCGGTCGCAATGAAGTTGATCTTGAAAATGCAAAGGTCTATGTCTATCAGGGTACGATGGATAAAGCTGGTAGACTATCAGTCATACAGAAAAGATAAAGATTGTATAGAGATAATATTTGAGTCCAGAGTAAAAACTATCTGTATGGCCTGAACCTGCGAAGCTGTTTCAGGAAGCACTTAATGAAGCCCGAAGGATATCTTGGTGCGGCCGCCTAATTTGTCGAGGCTTTAAGAATCAATAAGTTATTGCATTCATCCAACCTTATTTGAGAGATCGTTTATAATAATCAATAACTTGGCATAACGACGCATCACTGGTCCCGTCTAAAATTCGGGAAAAAATACCTTCGGTTTATAGCGCGGTGATTATATAATCACCCATTCACAAATCGAATGACCCAGATGAAGAAATGGAACGTTTCAAAATCATATCGTTGATAATAGCCTTATTGGCAACCCAGTTCAGTTATGCTGGCCATTATCACTCTATGGATGAGCAGCATCCAGAGACAGTGTGTTTTCTGTGTATCCATGCTTCTTTTCTGGACAATGCAATACCCGCTGATTATCTGATTAATATTGGTGTTTCATTACCTGACAGTCCTACTGCTATAGATAAGCGGGGCATTTCGTTTACCCAATACAACGTATTCAACTCACGAGCCCCACCCTATCCTTATTTTTCCTAGATCTGATAACTGAATCATTAACATGCGCTGTTATCACGCGCGTTAATGCATTCATGATATTTATACTGAAGAAAAATACAGGAGCTCAATATGAGTAACCCATATTTATATGCCAAACAGGCAGCTGGTGTTTTAGTCATGCTGTTACTCTCTACCAGTGCCGCTATTGCCAGTAAAGAAACCGATAGCTTACGCAAGCAATTGCAGGAAATGAAGTTACAAATGCAGCGTATCCAAAACACGTATGAGCAACAGATTAAGGCACTTGAAAAACGCCTTGATGGCCTGGAGTCAGAACAGAGCCGCCCTGCCACTGTCGCGAGATTACCTGCAGCACCACGGTCGGCCCAACAAACAAACCGCAGCAGTGATTTCCAGATAGGCTTGACAGGGCTGTTATCTGCAGGTGGTTCCAGTGTCGATAACGCCTCGCTTGAAGGCCTGCAATCAGGTGGCCATGATCCCAATAAAAACGGGTTTACACTGCAAAACCTTGAATTATCCATGGGCGGTACCGTCGGTCCTTACTTTGATGCCCAGGCAAACCTTATCTTCCTGATCGATGCCGAGGGTGAGACGGTTGTGGAACTGGAGGAAGCCTTTTTTACGACACGCAGCTTGCCACATGGCCTGCAACTCAAGGGCGGCCAGTATTTCACTGAATTTGGCCGGCAAAACAAACAACACCCTCATACCTGGTCCTTTGTTGATCAGCCCGTCATTTTGTCACGCTTCTTTGGCGGTGATGGCCTGCGTAGTCAGGGCGTTCGTGCCTCATGGTTACTGCCAACCGAATGGTATTCAGAACTTTATCTTGGAATGCAAAACCCCAAGGGTGAGACTGTTACCAGTTTTCTGAATGCCCCGGGTGAAGATATCGGCGGGCATACCCTGATTGACAGAAGTGTTCGAAATTTTGATGACCTGCTCTACTCGGTCAGGTGGCTTAACGGCATAGATGTGTCCGACACAGTCAGCATGAACCTGGGCTTCTCAGGTCTGTATGGACCCAATGCCAGTGGAACAACAACTGACACGCGAATTATCGGTGCCGACCTGTATCTGAAATGGCAAGCAGCGCAGAGCCAGCGTGGCTTTCCTTTCGTTTCATGGCATACCGAGATACTGGATAGGCGATATGAAGCAGGAGATCCCGGTGATTCTTCCCGTGAAACACTCAATGATTGGGGCATGTTCACACAGGCGTTATGGGGCTTCAAGCCAGGATGGGTAGCGGGACTGCGCGCCGAATACGCCAAGGCAGATGGTAATACTTCAAGCGACCCTTTGCGTGACACACGCAAACGATTGTCTCCAAACCTGACGTGGTATCCCAACGAATACAGCAAGGTACGCCTGCAATATAACCGTGATTGGACCGAACACCTGGCTGACGAGACAGCAGACTCCGTTTGGTTACAGTTTGAATATAACCTCGGCAGCCATGCTGCACATGTGTTCTAGGAGTTGAAGATGAGAAATAGCATTCAAATCTTATTCGGGTTGGTGTTACTGTCAAGCTCCTGGGCATCCTATTCTGCAATACGTGTCGTTACGACAACACAGGATCTGGCCGCTATAGCCGCAGCGGTTGGTGGACAGTATGTTACAGTGCAAAGCCTGACACCGGGCACACGTGATCCGCATTTCGCCAGCGCCAAACCCAGTATGATACGCAAGGTATTTCGTGCCGATCTGTTATTAGTGATCGGCGCAGATATGGAAATCGGCTGGCTACCCCCACTGCTGCAGTCCGCACGCAATGCCCGGGTATTACCGGGCAATAATGGCTATCTCGATCTGTCAACGGCTGTTCCATTACTGGGAAAAATGGACGGGATAGTTTCCCGCGCCATGGGCGATGTGCATGCCAAAGGCAATCCGCATTATTGGCTGGACCCACGTAATGGTATACGCTTGGCACAGGCTATCGCAAACCGACTGGGCGAACTCGACCCCGAACACAGAGAAGCATACCAACAACAGTTCACTGACTTTCAGAACAGGCTCAATAATAAATTCACGATATGGCGCAATGAGCTTGCTCAACTTAAAGGAAAATCCGTCATCGCCTACCATAACTCCTTTATCTATCTGGCAGATGCATTTGAATTTAACATTGTAGATGAAGTTGAGCCCAAGCCGGGTATCTCACCAAGCGCGGCTTCATTGAACGCTTTGGTCACACACATTAGAGCAGATAAAATCGACCTTCTTATTATGGAACCCTATTATGAACGCCGTTCCGCACAATATTTGAATGTGGAAACTGGTATACGTATCGCAGTACTACCCCAATCTGTAGGAGCGCAAACTGATATTAAAAACTACATCGAACTTTTTGATTCAATCGTAACAATACTGAAAAACACAATAGGAAAATAACAATGGAAGCCTGGTTGATCCTGTTACCTGCATTTGCCATGTGTGCCTTATTGATTTTCACACATACCTACCTGGGCCTTCATGTATTGGCGCGTGGCATCATATTTGTAGACCTTGCATTGGCCCAGGTTGCTGCACTTGGCATTAGCATAGCTTTTTTATTGGGTGAAGATCCACATGGATTGAATGCGACTTTATACGCATTTGCTGCTACGTTAGCGGCTGCTTTCGCCTTTGCAGGTTTACGTCGCATACCTGGGAAAATCACACGTGAGGTTATCATTGGTTGTGTCTATGTTGTGGCCACTGCACTATCTATCGTCATCCTCAGTCGTTCAACACAGGGCATGGAAGAACTTAAATCTTTGTTCAATGGCAATATCTTATGGGTGCGCTGGGATGAAATTGCATTAGTGGCAATTACTTATTTCATCTTGACAGCTTTCCATCTGATATTCCGCAAGCAGTTTTACGCATTGTCATTTTCCGATGCAGAAACACGTTCACCCGGCTTCCTGTGGGAATTACTGTTTTTTGTATCATTTGCCGTCGTGATAACCCTGGCTGTGAAGGTCGCAGGTGTATTACTAGTATTTGCCTTCCTGATCATCCCGGCATTCAGTGCTTCTCTGGCTGCGAAAACACTCGTACGTCGCCTTATCCTGGGATGGTGTCTTGGTTTGTTCGGGGCTCTTGCAGGGCTATGGCTATCATTCAGCGCAGACTTGCCAGTCGGTGCCACAGTCGTATCGGTACTCGGCTTGTTACCACTGGCTGCCATCGGCCTTCGTATTGCTCGATGAGAAAATAAACCGGAGCAGAAAGCAATTGTTTCTACTATTAAGTGTATTGTTCTCTACCCCGATTTATTAGGTTTTTTACCTCGCGAAGCCGTCCCCTCTACGAATACTGCGACATCAGTAGATTTTAGTGCCCTCCACCACCTTGATTGGCGCCGCCAGTGATGCCCGGAACAATAGAGTAGTTTGTCACGATATTGAGGTGCGTACTGTTGTCGATACCCGGCGATACTGCGATTTTTTCACCTCCATGCTGGAACGCAAATTCCCGGATCGCCGTGATTTCCAGCAACCAGCCGGGGCAGACAATATTCTCTGCGCCACCACCGATGTGCACCTTGGCATCAGGCCACCTGCCATTCGTACCGTTATCCAATTCAAGCAATCCCGTAATGACATCACCTTCAAGCATACCTGCCATGTTCACGTTACATGCATCTGGCACTGGAATCGATTGTATGCGGGGGTCAGTACTGGCATTGGTAATCCAATGGAAGTGGGTATAACTGCCAGGCTGCGGAATGCCGTTACGGCTATTAATCATCCAGACAGGGTGATCATCACCGCTAACGCCACTGTGTGAAATAAACGCTGCATCTGCGGGTAGTGCACGAACGTTCCAGCCTACAACACATTTCACAGGGTCGACACCACATTCTTCATTGTGCTGGCCTGCACCACGCGGATGGCGCGCCACCGGTAATCCCGAAGCCTCATCTGTTTCCCCGGTGAAGATGATATATAGCCTGCCCTTGAGTGACCCGTCTTTCTTCAGCTTGCTTTCCATGTGGGTATCAATGTGATTACCCATCAAAAAATTGTAAGGCGCTTTATGCAGTTCCTTATTACCTGCCGCATAGGCGGCAACAACCGCTAATGTCAATGCTGAAGCCATACTGATAACTGTTAGTGATTTCATGGTTAAGTCCTCCTTCTTTAATGATGGGAGTTACCTCTTTTTTCCGCAATACCTATAGCATGGATGCTGTAGGAGCCCACAGCGATATAATGCATATATTGCGATTATGCGGGGTAACATCGTTAACATAGTCCATGTTTAGGTATTTACCAGTTAGCTAAAACCGACAATCCTGCAATTAGTCAATTATTCCACAAGTCGCTTTGACAGCTGCGCAATATGACAACAGTAATTGCAGCATATTTACAAATAGATTACGGCTTTAGCTGACTTCTATAATGAAATACTAAAATACCTTTTGCTTCAAAGCATCAGGCTCGACACAAGCAAGTGAGCACACAATACAGAACTAGTTTTTACCATGTAATTATCTGATCTGTAAGAAACAATAATGAATAATGATACCAAGGGGCTGTATTGCCTCATGACTCCCATTTATAGCCACTCATAACTACACTGTTTTAGTTCCTTAGCAATATACTTTTGATATGTGTTTGCTTGTTCCTTTTATTTCCCTTAAAGCTGACTGTCAATGAAGTGAACTTGCCTGGCTCGCGACGCCTGTAGTTACAACCAGTCAACAGGGAGTTGCCTTTACACTCTATATTGCCACCAAACGATGCTTTTAGTTTTTCGATATTATCCTGACCATTACCCTGTACATCATATTCACTAATGCTGATACTACGCACTACACCCCTGCGTAACTTGGCTCTTACGCTGTCGCGATTATTGTAAAATACTATTTGGCCGGAATACTCGCTACTGAGCCTATAACCCAGCTTGGTGATCTCATCCTTTACTTTACTGGCAGGGTCATTAAGCCGAAGATTGTTAATATACACAACGTTGTTCTTGAGCTTGACGGTAAACTTGGAGTGCTTAGCAGGACTTTTTTGTACGGGCGTATTCGAAGTAGTAGCAGCGACAGACGCCCCTGCCAACGTGGGGTCACCTGACAGCGTCAGGTTAAGATTTGGCATAATTAAATGCATTTTGACTTGATGCATAATCTTACCGCCCTTCTTGACCGTATAATCGCAGAAGGCCACTGCATAATTCTGGCTCTGGCATTTTGCCTGTTGGCCGAATGCTGACTTGAACTGGTTGACAAAACCCTGATTTATTTTGCCAAGTGTTGCCCTGTCTTTTGCTTTCAGCTTGACCCTTCGTGTATATGTAGCAAATGCAATCGGGTTATGCTTGCCAAGTTGAAATCTGATTCTTTCTTGACCCTGGTCATAAATTAGAATTAATCCGGGTCTGCTGGGCATTGGCGTATAGCCATTGCCAACCAATGACTTTTTGGCCTGCTGTGCAGTCATGCCGATTTGCAGGCCGGCCAGTTTCGGTACGCCGCCTTCGACACTCACGGGCAGTGATGCTTGTACCGTCAGTCCGCAGGAAAATAGAATAGCTAATGCCAGATTTCCAAACCATTTCATAAGAACATTAATATTGTTTAGTGAAAACATGATACGACCTCCATTTCATAAATTAACGTTACGTTAACTGATGTGAAAAAAGAAATTGGATAATATTTTAATGATTGCCATTCAAGAATTGATATCAGCTAACAATCCCTGTAACGGTTACAGTTCTCTAATAGTTCCTTTTGCCACAAAACTGATAAGCGCGAATTAATCCCAGAATAATATAACCTGAGTTCTAACTGCTGTCAGATACTCTGACTTTTATCTACTTACATCCGCCACTGAAGAATTTTAGTTGAGAATTAATTACTTTTTGAAATTGCTGAAGACTACATTTAAAGTTACTTTTTCTTTTTAGATTTCTTTTTTGTATTCTGCTGCTTATTGATGAACTTATTAAAATCTGGCCATATTGTTTCCATGCGCTCATGCATCCGTGATTCAAGATGCTTTGCAAACTCAATAAACGCCGCGGAAACCAGCGACAATTCCTTGCCCTTTGGATAAACCAGGTACCATTGCCGCATTATTGGAAAACCCTCTACATCGAGAATTTCCACTGGCCCATTTGTTCCTTCAAGTGTCAAAGTATGCAGGGATAATACTGAAATACCCAAACCACCAACAATAGAGTGTTTTATCGCTTCGTTGCTGCCCAGCTCCATACGCACACTAGGACGCAGACCCTTTGAATCGAACATGCGTATTGTTGCATCACGAACACCTGAGCCGGGTTCGCGTAAGATAAAAGGTTCTTCAGCAATACGTTCCAGTGGAATATTTTTCTGCCCGACAAGCGGATGGTTCTTAGGTGCCATCACCACCAACGGATTGGGTGCAATTGGAAAAGCCTCAACCTCCATTTCATTGGTTGGTGCCTGACCCATGATATACAAGTTATCTTCATTGTTGCGCATGCGTTCAATGATGCTGTCACGATTAGTAACTTTAAGTGAGACCTCTATTCCAGGATAAAGGTTACTGAATTCACCCAGCACCTCAGGAGCAAAATACTTGGCATTAGTAATAGCGCCTAAACGTAAGCGACCACGTTTCACGCCTTTTAGATCAGAGATTTTCATCTCCAGATTCACCAATGTTTCAAAGGTGTTACGACAGGCATCATATAGCACCATGCCTGCCTCTGTCGGCTCTACATTCCTGCCAACATGTTCAAACAAGGGCAAGCCGATCACATCCGAAAGTTTTTTGATTTGCATGGAAACCGTTGGTTGCGTCAGAAAAAGTTCCTCTGCCGCGCGGGTGAAGCTGCCTAGACGTACGATAGTCTCGAATACTTGCAACTGACGTAATGTCATATGCCGGATCAGATAGTCCGGCATTGCGCTGGGCGGGGTGAAATCTTGACCAGATTTTCTGGGCATAGCATCCTCTTATCCCACTGACTGTTGGTTGAGTAAGAAGTATGGCCTACTTAATACTTTTATAATAATCTATGATTATTTTATATTCTATAGACTATTATAAGGTCTGTATAGACTATATGCTATATTATATTGGTATTAATCAGGCCAGATACGCTGTCCACTCTGAAATGGATCTGCTGAAGGTGCCTTGGCAGGTACTTTTGCCTTAGTTTTTGCTGCCGGTTTTGCCTTGGCGGGCGCTTTCGCTGCCGGTGCTACTGTTTTTGATGCTGGCGCAGCAGGGGTTTCAGATGCTCCAGCCTTGGTTTTACGCATTGAACTTAATAATTTTTCTTTTGTTTTATCTGATTTAGTACTCATAAACTGTTTACCTCCTGAATGAGTTGTTCTAGTTCTGCTGCCGCATCAGCACCGCGCTTGCCCATATCAAAAACACTTTTACCTTCCAGCGCACTACTACGATATATCGCACGGCGTCGTAAGGCCGTGTCGGCGACAGGCAAACCAATTTCAGAGGCCGCTTCGCGCACCAGTCGTGACATCACTGTTCGTGACTCCATCTGATTGATAACCAATAAAGCACGTAAATTAGGGTTTATTTCCTTTGCTTTCTCGATGGCCTCTTCAATATGAACCGTAGCCCATAAATCGACAGGGGAAGGCTGCACAGGAATCAAGGCAATATCGCAAAATGACAGTACCGATGTTGTCTGGGCAGCATGCACCGAAGGGGGGCAATCAAACACGATATAGTCATAGTTGTCTTGCAAGGATTCTGAATGTGTATCGAGTTGTTCGGTATGCTGATAGACAGGAAATGCATCTTCTTTCTCGGAAAATGCTCGCCATTGCATGGCAGAACCTTGTGGATCTGCATCAATGACGGCAATACTGTTATTTCTAGCCAGGCAAGATGAAAGGTTAACAGACAAAGTCGTTTTACCCGCACCACCTTTGTTTCCTACGAGCGCAATTACCGGCATATATGATCAACCTTGTTTAGCAAAATCACCAGCCAATTCATCCAGTTGTTGAGAGAAATAGTGTTGTTTATCACTCAGAGCAGTTTCACCTTCGTCCAAGTGTATAGTGATATTAACATAATCACGACCAAATCCCATATCTGGATATAAGTCCTCCTGCTCAGAGAGCTCTGCAGCTTTATCAAGAAAATCTCGCAATGTTGAGTAATCCTGGAATTCGTAGCGTCGTTCAAGTCTGACTGGCCGCTTACGCTCTTGCCATTGATCGCTCATTTCACATCTCCATTAAACATGAGTGCATAACACTGTTGGCAGATGTCTAATATTTTGGTTGCTGTAATTCCTGCAGCCATTTCGTTAACTCTGCTGCATGCTCCTTCTCTTCACCAAGAAGTGCCTCAAAGAATACGCGATTATCATGATCACCGATTCTCTGACAGTGTTGGCTAGCTTGACTGTACAGGCCAATGAGCTCGTTTTCAAATGCGTAATCGTGCTGCAAGAGCGCCTGCAAGTTCTGTCCGAGCTGTACCGGGCGCAGTTGTGATGCGTTCGGCGCAACACCCAGAGCCAGCATGCGACCAATAATTCGATCAGCATGTGTCAGTTCTTCGCTCGCTTCCTGGCTGAATTTTGCAGCCACATCAGATAACCCCCAGGTTTCAACAAGTTTCGCCTGGGTGCTATAGAGTTGGACCGCAGAAAGCTCAAGACTTAAGGCTCTGCCGAGATAACCGAGTACTTGCTGGTCTGCTTGGGCAGATAACATAACTATTGGCTGCTCTACTAAAACCGGTCAATTATCCGACGACTGGACGATTACCGTCAGAACCACTGAGCACAGGCTCAACTTCTTTATGTGGACGTGCAATGATGTGCGCAGCCACCAGGCCGTCACCTACACGCTCACAAGCATCCGCACCGGCACGAACAGCAGCGTTTACCGCGCCCGTTTCGCCACGTACTAGTACAGTAACGTAACCGCCGCCAACAAACTCACGCCCAATCAGGCGCACTTCGGCAGCCTTGGTCATGGCATCTGCTGCTTCAATCGCAGGTACCATTCCACGGGTTTCAATCATACCTAACGCAATGCCGTAATTATCATCGGCCATGGTGTATTCTCCTGTAGATCAGTTATCGATTATGCTCTTTAGTTAAGCTGCTGTGTTTCAAGCAGGCAAAACCGGTTCAACTTCGTTGTGTGGACGTGCAATGATGTGCGCGGCTACCAGGCCGTCACCTACACGCTCACAAGCATCCGCACCGGCACGAACAGCAGCGTTTACCGCGCCCGTTTCGCCACGTACTAATACAGTAACGTAACCACCGCCAACAAACTCGCGTCCGATTAAGCGAACTTCGGCTGCCTTGGTCATGGCATCTGCTGCTTCAATCGCAGGTACCAATCCGCGGGTTTCAATCATACCCAGTGCTATTCCATAGTTATCGTTGGCCATGGTGTAATCTCCTGTAGATCAGTTATCGACTATGCTTTTACAATTAAGCTGCTGGGTTGCCAGCAGGCAAAACAGGTTCAACTTCTTTATGTGGACGTGCAATGATGTGTGCAGCTACCAGGCCGTCACCAACGCGCTCACAAGCATCTGCACCGGCACGAACAGCAGCGTTTACCGCACCCGTTTCGCCACGCACTAGTACTGTAACGTAACCACCACCAACGAACTCACGTCCAATCATGCGCACTTCAGCAGCTTTAGTCATCGCATCTGCTGCTTCAATTGCAGGTACTAAGCCACGTGTCTCGATCATTCCGAGTGCAATGCCATAGTTATCATTAGCCATTTTAATTTCTCCTAAGTTAATGTTTTAATACTTGATAAAGTTACTGATAAATCATTACAAGGCCTTATCCCCTTGTATCTGTATTCTCGGTCTGCTAACTACCGTCAGCCTCCCAGAAATCTATAATGCCAGCGATGGTCAGGTCCGTATGAATCCTGAAATCGCCTGCGGCATACCTCGCTGCCGACCCGCTTGATGTATATACCCAGTTTCCTGGGCGACATCCTACCGGATCGACTGCAACATTCGGCTTGCCGTACCTGTCTTTGAGTACTCGCAAACTAATGTCACGTAAACCATCTACACGACGCGTACAAACCAGTGGTCCCACGACTTGCATAATCTCCATGTCGTGTTACGCCTCGGGATCCCAATGATCGATGATGCCAACGATCGTGAGATCACTCGGATACTCTTTACTACCAGCCGCTTCACGGGCAGCCGAACTGCCTACACAAATCACCCAGTCACCAGGGCGTGTACCGACCGGATCCACTGCCACCAGTTGGGCACTACCATCCTGCACCACCTGAAGATGCTTATGCTCCATCCCCGGTATGCGGTTTGTCGAAACCAATGGTTTCACAATCTGGCAAATTTTCATCAGTGCCCTCCAGTCGCTTCGGTTTTCACCGAACACTCAAGTATCTCAATCTTTCCAGCAGTATTGATGTCACGCATCACCTGCAGCGTATGCAGCAGACCTTTATCACTCAGGTCGCTATAACGACTGTGGAATGCATCCGACACCCGCTTGCAATGTTCTTCAGCACGTTCTCGCGCACCTGGCACGTTACCGTGGTAATCAAACCTGACCACGACGGGTACCGGCAATCCGTGCGAAACATTCAGCCCGCTAAAGATACTGATACCCACATCCAGGTCTCCGGCAGCCTCCTCAACCGTATTGAGGTAGGAGAAGAACGTCAGGTTACGAAGTTGTACTTCTTCAAACCCTATTCCCGCACCGATGAATCTTTCAGCATGCCCGATGTCACTGTAGTGACCTCCGTGAAATGCCTTCACGTATTCAACCTGTGACAGGTTGTTCTTCAGCAGATAGGTCATAAAACGTGCCATGCCTTCTGCTAGTGCCGCACCGCCTTTCTGGCAGATGTGTTCAGCGATCCATTGCTCGGCCTGTACTGCACTCATTCTTGCAGTCGCATCGAAAACTTCCATGCTATCGATGTATTTATCCAGATCAACCTCACCATTCGCGTCCGGCATATGAATGCGTATGGCATCGGTATCCGTATCCATCCCGATCAGCAGTATGTCGATAGATGCACCACAACAATGTGTGTTCTGCACTGCCTGCTGGAAACCTTTCAGTTTCGACAGGCCACCGGCTGCTGCCTTCGCCGTGTCCGAACCGTGTGCTGCACAACCCTGGTGATCGGGATCCACCGAGCTGTGGTGATACACTGCCGCCTTCAAATAACGCGTTTGCGCATCAGCGGTATTCGGTACACCTTCGCGGAAACGTACCAGTTCGGTTCGCGTCCACTTGTTGAGACTGTCATCGATATCGAACATCGCACCAGCATAAGACCGGCGACGTACTGCCTTCGATGGCAACCTCAGTACATACCTGATGACGTGTGCCAGGCGACCATCGGCGCATGGCGATACATCCATCATGTGAAAGCCACAATCTTCCAGCATTTTCTGGAAGGCTTCCTCATCGTTATTCCCTAACGGATCCCTGGTAAACACGTCATCGCTAAAACGATGGTATGTTTCGAACAGTGACCACGCGAACAAACTACGCATGTCCAGCTGATCAACCCAGGCATCTTCCAGCAGTATCGTTGGCAACTCAAAACCGAGTTGCGAAACAGCAATACGCTGAGCCTTGGTGACGAAATCTGCTTCATGTTGCAACGCGGAAATCTCTTTCAGCGTCGGCACGATACCGTCAAACGCATCCTTTACACTGTTCTCGTAATCAAACAGCCTGTTGTTTTCTCGCTCGTCTGTCAGTGGGTGTGATGCATGCACCACTGACCGCCTGGTGTTCTGCCCGTTACTCGATACCGGCGTAACACCTTTTCTTGCTCCGGGTCTACCCAGCGGGGCTGTTGCCCCTGCTGAGTGTCGACGCTTGTTGTTGCGCGATCTAATCATCTCGGCTGATCCACGTAATCACTTACGTGAATTCTCCTGCTTAACCGCGCGCGCCGCCCGAGTAAGTGATCAACGAGCCCTTATCGGTATTACCACTGCCACCCGTTACCTTACTATTAGGTGTTGGCAATTCATCGTTGCGCTTCTGCTCAACATTCATGGCATTTGCCATACCCATACGTATGGTCGGATTACGCAGTGCCGCTGAACGTCCTTCTGTACCGGTTACAGACTGGTTTCGTTCCCAGTCATCACCGGTAATTTTCAAACCGGCATCCTGGCCTTCACCAGTAACACGCGATTTGACGCGACCTTCATGATCCTGGGCAACGACTGGTTGCATAGCCGCATTCTGAACATTACCTGTTCCAAAACGCGCTTCTTCCGTACCGGACACTTTTCCAGTAGCCATACCAAATGGACCCGTAATATGACCCTGCTCGTACTGACTACCCGTTACTCCGGTAGAACCTTGTGCATGGTAGGCACCACCTGATGGCTGCTCGACACTGAACTCCTGCCATGGTGCACTTCCACCTGCCATGGGCTTAGGAAAATCAGAGCTCGCCGTATCAGCTGCTGTTGCAGGACATGCGTCAGCAAACTGATCGGCACCCACATAAGGTGTTCCGGTCACTGGCTCACAAGCACCCTTGTTATCGCCGGTCATAACACCGCCCGTACCAGGCTGATTACCTGTCATGTTCATGCCAGGTGTGCTTGACTGCCTTCTTGTGCGCATATTCACCATGGCCGCGTCTTCAGCCTGGCAAAAATTTCCCGCAGCATCCGCTCCGGCATAGGGTGTACCCGTCACTGCCTTGCAACTGCCAGGCTCGTTTCCGGTGACCTTGTCTTCGCGACCTGTCATTGTACCTGTAACTGCCATACCTTTACCTGTAGCAGAGACACCAACTTTTCTATCTTGCGGTGCAGGTGTTGCACTGCAAAAGCTGCTGTACTGCTCCTGTCCAACATAATCATCGCCAGTGACGTTGCGGCAACTGCCTGCTTCATCACCCGTCATGTTTTCGCGTCGACCTACCATGGTGCCGGTTACACCGCCACCTCGTAAAGTCGCACTCGTGCCAACCTTGGATGGTGCAGAACCGATGTCTTCCGGTTGTGTATACTGCGTACCGGTCAGGCCACGATTCATACCAGGCTCATTGCCGGTTACTTTTTCAGAGCGACCCACATTAGCACCTGTCATAGCTTTACCTTTACCAGTCTCCATGACTGAGGTTTTACGTGGTGACTTTGCTGGAAACTCACCACAGTAACCCTGTGATTGCTCTGCACTAACATATTCATTACCTGTAACGCGCTTGCATGTACCTGCTTCGTTACCTGTTACATTTGAACCGCGCCCGATCTTGTTACCGCTCACGGCATTACCGTGTGAGGTTTCAGTCACGTTCACTTTGCGTGGCGTACCTGCCGGTTCAGCCTGGCAGAAATCACGAAATATATCCGCACCCAGATACTCTGTACCTGTAATACCACGACAAGTACTTGGCTCATCGCCTGTGACATCTGGGCTACGACCTACCATTGTTCCGGTGACAGTCTGACCTTGTGTTGTTTCACTGGCACCGACTTTCCAGGGCTGATCTTCTGCCGCACCCTTGTCATCGTCTTGCTTTGGGCGACGACGTCCACATGGCTCAGATTTCTTCTGTCCCGCATTACCCATTTTGCTGCGTTGTTCACGAAGCGCCTTGGATAAATCACGGCTGTTCAGGTTTGGATTACCTGCGCGTGCCGTCTGGGCTGCAGTCATACCATTCTTGCTAACACCCGCCTTGCCACGATTCGATGTGGCCTCACGTCGTGCCAGCGAAGCCAGTCGAGCGACTGAATGATTAATCGCCTGTTTGGCCTGATTGATACTAGCAGCAGCATTAATCGGTGCAGCCGGTTTCATGCTCGCCTTGCATTCAGCGCGAGTGCCATCACATCCGCACCCACAACCCTTCTTTTCTGTCGTCGGCGCTGGTGCTGAAGCAGACGTAGCTGCCGCAGGTTCCGGAGCAGATGACTGACCGATACCACCACTGTTGGCTGTACGGATACGATCACTGCTCTGGACAGATTTTTTACCACCCGCAGACATCGCTAGCCGTCTTGCCATAGAAGCTTCACGACTAGAACTCGCAGGTGTTCGCCCACTTGCCGCAGGATAAGACACTGCAGGTGCAGGCGTTGATGCTGCCGGTCTAGTCGGTGCTGGCTGTGCAGAATTAGTCGCCAACGCAGCCTTGCCTACTGTAGACATTGCCTTGCGTCGAGCCATGACCAACTCACGTGCACTCAAATTGTTAGCTGACTGTGCCATTATTAACCCCGTTACTGGTGTTTGTTCCAATCACTACATTAACATTCACTACCACCCGCCATAAGGCGGGTAACAGCTCAACCGTTAATTGATTAACGGCCTTCGTATACTACGAAGCAAGAACCCTGAGACTGGGTGTAGCTATCGTAGCCGGTCAGGCGTACGTGGTGATCCGGGAACGCGCGGTGACAAGCATCAAGCTCTGCCAAAACGGTACCCATATCAGTTTCACCAAAGAACGGTAGCTTCCACATTGTCCAGTAGTGATCAAACGACTTGCTTGGATCCTCATGCTCGATCGCAGGAGACCATCCATTTGCAATAATGTAAGCGATCTGCGCCTGGATTTCGCTTCCGTCCATTTTTGGCAGAAAACCGAAAGTTTCGAGTGTTTGGGTTGTTTCGTAGTTACCCATTTCATTCGTTGCCATGATCTATATCCTCGTATTCTCGTATATGTTTATTCGATATCAACTTAGTCCGCAGGACGTGGGATTAACCCACATCCAGCTTATCGACAGTTTCAAATTCGAAGACGATTTCTTTCCAAGTCTCCATTGCCATAGCCAGTTCAGGGCTAGTGCGTGCAGCTTCAGTCAGAATGTCACGTGCTTCTTTCTCGATCTGGCGACCTTCGTTGCGTGCCTTGACGCTGGCTTCCAGTGCAACACGGTTAGCAGCAGCACCTGCAGCGTTACCCCATGGGTGACCCTGTGTACCACCACCGAACTGCAGTACCGAATCATCACCGAAGATAGTAACCAGTGCAGGCATGTGCCATACGTGGATACCACCAGATGCGACAGCGAATACACCAGGCATTGAGCCCCAGTCCTGATCGAAGAAAACACCACGTGAACGATCTTCTGGTACGAAAGATTCACGTAACTGATCAACGAAACCTAATGTTGAATTACGGTCACCCTCGAGCTTACCAACAACTGTACCTGTATGCAGGTGATCACCACCAGACAGACGCAGACACTTGGCCAGAACACGGAAGTGAATACCATGCTTTGGATGACGGTCGATAACCGCGTGCATCGCACGGTGAATATGCAGCAGCATACCGTTGTCACGACACCAGTTAGCCAGACCTGTGTTAGCAGTAAACCCACCAGTCAGGAAGTCATGCATGATGATCGGACAACCAACTTCTTTCGCGAATTCAGCACGCTTGTACATTTCTTCTGGTGTAGAAGCCGTTACGTTCAGGTAATGACCTTTACGCTCGCCAGTTTCGCGCTGTGCTTTATCAATCGCTTCAGCAACAAACTCGAAACGGTCACGCCAGCGCATGAATGGCTGAGAGTTAACGTTCTCGTCATCCTTGGTCAGGTCAAGACCGCCGCGCAGACATTCGTAAACCGCACGACCGTAGTTTTTAGCTGACAGGCCTAATTTAGGCTTGATTGTCGCACCCAGCATTGGGCGACCGTATTTATTCAGGCGATCACGCTCGACCTGGATACCAGCTGGTGGACCACCACAAGTCTTGATATAAGCGATTGGGAAACGAATGTCTTCCAGACGCAGATGCTTCAGAGCCTTGAATCCGAATACGTTACCAACCAGTGAGGTCAGCACGTTTACGACAGAACCTTCCTCGAACAGATCGATCGGATATGCAACAAATGCATAGAAAGATTCAGAGTCACCCGGTACATCTTCGATCCTGTAAGCACGACCCTTATAAAACTCGAGGTCAGTTAGTAATTCGGACCATACCGTAGACCAAGTACCAGTAGAACTTTCTGCCGCAACCGCAGCCGCAACCTCTTCACGAGGTACATCCGGTTGTCCGGTAACCTTGAAACAGGCCAACAGGTCTGTATCGAGTGGAACATAATCCGGCGTCCAGTACTTGTCGCGGTATTCCTTTACACCCGCCTTATAGGATTTATCTGCCATAGTAGTCTCCTGTTTCTTTAAATATTCAGTTAATTAGTACGCATACATGTATGAAAACTGGCTGAATCATAGGCTTAAAGCGATGCATGTTCAAATTGATATTTTCTTGAATATTCATAGCTAATTATCTATACCTGCTAGCAACCAGGAATCAATATACAATCATTGCGTGGATGTTTTATGACGCAACTGACTGTTACGCTTCATATTTACTTCCAACCTGATTAATCGTATAGATGCCCGATCCGACCAACTCCTAATCTCAGCAATCAAGTACGTGCCTTACATGCAACAAACACGACTCTTTTTTGAAAAATCATTACCTTATTGAGCGACGAAAACACCTGCTCTCATCAACACTCGGTTAAACTTTTTTAATGCGCCCGCTAGTTCTGGGAGCGCATATTCCAACACAAAATCATCACGCAGTCTATCTAACTATTCAGTGCCGTTACCAATAGCCAATGCACTACCTAAAATCACCTTGCAATCATACTGTTACGCATACGACGGGTTTTCTCCACCATGCGGTAGGTAGAGCGATTGTTATTGTAGCGAGACACCTGATTAAGGCCGATCCACAACACATCATGAGATTCATCATTACCCGGTATCGGTAACTGATCATCAATCTCGACCAGAAAGCGTATATCAACATGCTCGTGCTGCGGCTCTCCTTGCATGGCAGGTATCATATGGATATCGACATCAAAAACATCATCACCCACTAACCTGATCTTCGATATATCCAGCCCGGTTTCTTCTGAAGTCTCTCGCAGGGCGACGCGTACTATATCGTGGTCGCCATCCGCATGCCCACCAGGCTGAAACCATTGATCATGCTTTTTATGGTGCATCATCAGTGCGTGCGTACGTGCTGGATTCACCACCCAGGCAGAACCTGTCACATGTGCCGGCCACAACTCACGGTAGAAAACATCACTGTATGTCTCGACCATCCGTATGGCGCGTACAACAAAACCGGCCTCCTCCATAAAACGGGTTTGATGCTGATGGAGCAGGCTTAGAAGTTCCTGGCGATGCATGGCTAGCCCCAGGCAGGGTTCTCGATAGCCCTGATAGCAGCAGCCGCCGCTTCTTCGACATCGGCTTCACGACCGGTTATGGTCAAACGGCCATATGCCCCGACTGCGCGCACATCTACCAGGGTAATATTGGCGGCTTTTTCTGCCTGATTGGCAGCATAGACTATGTAACCGGCCGGCTGGGTTTCAAGAATAAACATGCTGTCGCCGGGAATCATCATTGAGCCACCGCGATGCTGGCGGTTAATCAGTACCGCGTGATCGGAAGTCATGCCGCGGATAATTTCCTGCCACTCGATGTCACAATGCTCGCGATCGTGCACATCAGCGCCAATACTGTCCAGCAGGATACGGCCCGCCTCGGTGACATCACTTTGGGTCCGATGATGGATAACCATAGAACCGAAGGCACGCTCTACTACTTGCTGGGTCAACTTGACCTGTGAAGCCTTGAGTGCAATATCAGTGACACGGTGAATCGCCATACCAGGAGAAACTTCCACCCACAGGCACGCATCACCCGGCACGGGCGGGAAACCTTGAGATACCGAAGCCATATATTCTGCCAGCTGAGGCTGCATAGAATCGATATAGACGTATGTCCTGAGTTTTACCATTATATATATTGCTTCGCTCTTGACGTTACATATCACAAGACATGAAATATAACGCATGCATTCTGTACGAAAATTACGCGCATATGTCCAATTCAGCGGAAAATCTTAATCAACGCTATAGTTATATGCAAATAAATATTAACTTGATAATTGATAGATAAAAATCTATCAATATTCGAGATAACATCAGTATTAATCACCAGGCTTGCAGCCAGGCCATGTAATACAACCCCGTAATAATTTAATTAAAACAGTCGGTTATACTGTCTTTGCCGCTTGCCCAACAGGATACCTGTTCTCAAGCATATCCAGAGCCGCTTCCTTGTTGCCGAAAATATTTTCCTCTCCAATCACTTCTTGCAAATCCGCTCGTTCCAGGGCTTCGCGCACCTGCCGCTTGAGGCCTGCCAGTACCAGCGTCACACCGGCTGCTTTCAGGTCCTTGGTAAGCGCCCGCAGCTTTTCTTCACCCGTTGCGTCTACCCGATTTATACCCTGACCAATGATCAGAATGGCACGGGCATCCGGAAATTCACTCAGTGATTTCAAGACAGCCTGCTCAAAATGTGCCGCATTAATAAACACCAGTGAGGCATCAAAACGGATCACCACATAGTTTTCGCTGATCGGGGCAAGATCATGACTGGCCGCACCTGCCAGAGAACCATCAATACGACGGCCCAATACTTCACTTCTTGGCTTCATGGTCCCGACAAGAAACAGGAGGATCGTAAACGCTACACCTACCAGCACGCCATCAGCCAGTTTCGGCGCCATAACCAGTGTTGTGATAAAGGTAATCAGGCCGACAATGCCATCATTACGACGCACACGCCATGCGTGCACCATTGACTTATAATCAATCAGACCGAAAACAGCACTCATTACGATTGCCGCAAGCACTGCTTTCGGCAGGTGATACAGATATTCTGTCAGAAACAACATCACCAGCAGTACACCAAATGCACTTACCACCGCGTAAAAACCGGTCTTCGCGCCAACGCGTGCTGCAACCGCCGATCGTGAAAAAGACCCGCTGACAACATACGACTGAAAGAAACTGCCGACAATATTGGCAAGACCCTGCCCGATCAATTCCTGATTAGGATCAAGTTTTTCACGGGTCTTGGCTGCCAGGGCACGGGAGATAGATGTCGCCTCCATGAAACCAATCATCGCCATGATAAACGCGACTGCAAACAAATCAGAGATAATACCAATATCCATTATCGGAACAGTGAATTCCGGTAAGCCGCTCGGAATACTGCTTACCACGGCACCACCACCAGATAGCTTGAACTTGTCATCCGCATAGCCGGACCAGCGCCAGAGCGGGCTGAATGGCCCACCTTGTTGCGCCAGTCGGTACACCTCCTGCCCGTCCTTCAACTCTGGTACCAGTCCAATCTCATGGACCAGCACACGTTTTTTATACAGGGTGTGCTTGAGACTGCTTTCTTCACCCTTCAGGCGTAGCAGATCTGCCTGTAAAACATATTTCTGAGGGTCACCGCTTTTAAAATCCTGCAACTGGTTGCCGATAGACTTCTGTTGATCCTTGACCTGCTTCAATCTGGCTTGACCGGCCATCATTGTCTCGAACTGGGAGCGCGCGTTCGCATCAGCAATCTGATGCGGCTCGACCAGCCGTACTTTTTCGAAGCCCAGGAAAGCACTGATTAATGTCCCGGCGATAACAACGATCAGCACACCGGGTAATTTCGGAAAACGCGCGCGCAGCCAGTACAACGCCCCGAGAGCACCTAGTCCGAACAATAACGTCGGGACATGCAAGGTTGGCACCTGCTGAACGACCTGCAAGAGGTCTAGAAGAAAACTGTCCGAACGCGGCATCGGCACACCGAGAAAACTGTTCAGCAGTGACAGGCCAATAATCAGTGCTGCCGCGTTGGTGAAACCCAGGATCACGGGATGGGAAGCAAGGTTTATCAACACGCCCATACGAAACAGCCCCAGCGCCAGGCGCAGGACCCCTACAAGCAAGGCCAATAACAGGGAGAGCTGGATAAATTCATCCGTCCCGCGGCTGGCCAATGGCTCTATCGCAGCAGCTGACATCAAGGACAACATGGCCACCGGGCCGGTATGCAGGAAGCGCGACGCACCCCACATGGATGCGACAATGACTGGCAAGAAGGAAGCATAGAGACCATACACAACTGGCAAACCTGCCAGCGAGGCGTAAGCCATGCTTTGCGGCACCAGTATCATGGCAATGGTGACACCGGCCACCAGGTCCGCACGTAAATTCTCACCGCTAGGTGGAAACCATTTCAAAAAAGGAAAGATTTTTTTTAACACACGACAATAGCCACATTTTTTTAAATAGAAAGTAAAGCAAAAGGCCCATGTCCGCTCCGGAATCATCCGGACAAACATGAGCCCAACATTGTAGCACTTTCTTTATAGTTTAGGCGACGCTGGCTTTATCTTTATTGCTTGAGGAAGCGTCCTTGTCCAGTCCAGCAGTACCTTCACCCGTTGTTGTGACAACCACGACCGGTACAGGTATCGCGTTTTGAGGATTAGTACCTTTAAGGAAACTACGGCCCAAATAACCTGAATCCTTGCACGCCAGAAAAGCAACTTCCGGGTGTTTGCGCAAATAACGACCCAGACCTGATACCGGATCACCTGTCAGTGTCACCAACTCCATATCAACACCGACCGCTTCAAGAGCCTGCTGGTATGGATTAATCAGTGCTTTGGCGACATTCCCTGATTGGAAGGTCAGGACAGTCAATTCGTGCTTCAGGCTTGAACAGGTCTCGATCACATATTCGATCACTTCAGCTGGCAGCTCACTGCCCAGATAAAGCGCTACCCGGCGTGTATTACTGCTGGCACTCACTGAGGCAGGCTCCAGCTCCTTGAGCGCTTCCACATTGACTGCATCTGATGACTGCGCCAGGACCTGCGTCTTGTCACGCATACTCAGATGCTCACCGGCGTGCGCGAAAGCCAGGGCATCCAACATTTGCTTGAGTGCTTCAGTTAATTTTTTCATGTTTCTACTCCGATACAAGTTTAAATTCTTTTCCTGTTACATTGCACAGAGCATGCCAATATATAATTATCTTATTAAACAATAACTTAACTATTTGTAATATTCTATAAGCGTTTCATGATGTAACACTTTCACCTGTAACTGTGTTGCAACACCCTGTAACGGCGTTGTAATATGCAACAACCTTAGCCAAGTGATGTGTGCTCAACAGCCATGACCAGTCTGCGCAGCAAAATCCTCACTTCATATGGACTATCCATAGGCGCACTGCTGATTTTCGTTGCCGTCGTTATCGCAGATCTACATTACCTGGAAACCAACATTATTGAAGGTGAAGCCGTCTACGATCTGTATACAGCGAGCCAGAAAATTCGCCGCGATGAGAAAAACCTGTTTCTCTACCATGATTCAGAAGATTTACAACTATTAAGAGACCAGCTGGATGTTGCAACCAGTGCACTCTCCACGGGGAAACGCGTTTTCGCGGCCATCACTGAAAAAATGCAATTACAGCAGCTAACCCAGGTACTGAACACCTATAAAAAACAGATCAACGACTATAGCGGCTTATCTCCGGATTCCCGCATCAACATGCAGGAAAAAATCCGCGCCACCGGACACCAGCTCTCGATACTTACCCGGGACCTCGACCAGGTTCAGCGCGGTATTCTATCCGAAACCACATCAGTCGCCACCAAGACCTTGATGGCCGCTTCTGTCACCGTGATCTTTATTGGCATTATCAGCGCCATGTTCATGGTTCGCAGAGTCGTACGTCCCCTGGGCCAACTCGAAAATCAACTCGACCAGGTGGCACAAGGCAGCATGCAGGCCTTGTCATTGCCTTCAAACGACAAGGAAATTGAATCCTTTGTTTACCATTTCAATTCCATGCTCGAGCAGCTTCAAGAACATCAGACCCAGCTACGGCGTCAGGAACGTGCTGCCGCGCTGGGGGTACTGGTATCCGGTGTTGCACACGAGTTGAACAACCCGCTTTCAAATATTTCAACCTCGGTACAATTGATGATGGAAGATGATGGCACGACCAGGGAAGATTTACGCAAGCAATGGTTAACGCATATCGATGGTGAAAGCGAACGCGCACGGCGTATCGTTAAGCGCCTGCTCGACTCCATTCGCCAGCCAACACATGAGATGCAACCGTTAGGCGCAGCCAGACTGGTTCAGAGCGCGACACTGTTAATACATCGATTACTGCCAGCGGATGTATTGCTGCATATTGAAGATATAGAAGATAACAAACTATTGGTAGATCAGGAGCGCATGCAACAGGTCTTTATCAACCTGATTAAAAATGCAGCGCATGCCGGCGCCAAGAACATCTGGATTACCGGGAAGGAAAGCAGTTGGCAGGAATCCAAACCGGTCAACAGTAATCATCTGGCAGGCGACACTATTGGTATCAGCAAGTTTACACATGTCATGCTGATTGTTATCGAGGACGACGGCCCCGGCATTCCGAAGGACCTTATGCCCCAATTATTTGACCCTTTCTTTACGACACAATCTGGTGGCGAGGGAACCGGGCTTGGACTGTACCTGGTAGAGGAGATCATCAATGAACATAGTGGCTGCATAGCGGTAGATAACCGCCCCGATGGCGGTGCACGCTTTTCTATCTGGTTACCACTCAAACAAACATCAACCAATGAACTGGAACAATCATGAATGATGACAAACCCAACATCCTGCTGATTGATGACGAGGCCATTGCCCTTTCAAACCTGAGCCATGTACTTGAGCGTGAAGGTTACGAAGTCAGTGCATGTCGAGATGGTGAAAGTGGTCTGGCAGAAATGCAAAACACAGAGTTTGACCTTGTTCTGACAGATCTACGCATGCCAGGAATTGATGGCATGGATGTGCTACGCCACATCCGGGAATCTACACCTGAAGTCCCGGTCATCATGATTACAGGACATGCCTCGCTTGATTCCGCTGTCGATGCCATGAAGGCAGGCGCATTCCATTATATTGCCAAGCCTTTCCGCCTCGATGAAGCCCGTGAAGTCGTGCGTTCAGCACTGGACCTGAGAAAGATAAAACGTGAAAACAGCCAACTGAAAGCACGCATCGATGATATGTCGAACCTGGCCTCGATCATTACACAGGATCTGGGCATGCAACGGTTGCTGGAAACAACCCGTCAGATTGCAGCAACTGATACCAGTGTCGTTATACATGGAGAATCGGGCACGGGCAAAGAGCTCCTGGCCCGTTTCATTCACCAGCACAGCCAGCGCGCAGAAGAACCCTTCGTCGCTTTCAACTGTGGTGCCCTGCATGAAGAAATTGCTGCAAGTGAGTTGTTTGGCCATGAAAAAGGCGCATTTACAGGGGCCAACAATACCAAGATCGGGCTGTTTGAAGCAGCGCAAGGTGGCACCCTGTTCCTCGATGAAGTGGCCGAAATGCCCTTGCTAATGCAGGTCAAACTGTTGCGCGTTCTGCAGGAACGTGAACTCATGCGTGTTGGCTCAACCCAACCCATTGATATTGATGTGCGTGTTATCGCGGCCAGTAATCGTGACCTCAAGGCAGCTGTGGATGAGGGACAAATGCGCAATGACCTGTATTTCCGTCTTAATGTTGTCACCTTGCATCTCCCTGCCCTGCGCGAACGACGTGATGATATCCCTTTGCTTGCCTATTACTTCCTGCGCAAGTTCTCAACCATGATGGGACGGGATATACAGGATATCAGCTCCGAAGCCATGCAACGTCTGGTCGATTATGACTACCCGGGTAATATCCGGGAGTTATCAAACTTCATCGAACGTGGTGTTGCCCTGGCCCAGGAACATACGCTGGATATCGAACACCTGCCGCAGAACCTGGGGTCTGTAAATGTCCGCGTTTTCAAGCCGGCCATGGCGACCACACCTGCCACATTAAAAGAACAGGAAACAGAGCATATACTTAATGCCTTGAGAATGGCTGATGGCAACCGTACTCAGGCAGCCAAAATTCTGGGTATCGATCGCGTGTCGTTGTGGCGAAAGCTTAAAAAGCTGGGCATAGATTCCGACTAATACAGCAATCCACAATCCTGTAAAATCACGCAATGCTCTCACGAATCAAATTTTTAAATTTATCAGTATTTCTTTAAACAACACCACAGGAGTTTATACAACAGATGATAAGACCGACTACACCTAAAACCTATGACGGGCTGGAAAATGATATCAATGGCGGCATGACCATGATCGGCAAAATCATTCGAGATGCCTGGGTTTTCGGGATTTTACCGGAAACAGAGACCTGCACTGGATGGGTAATGTCACGTATTGAAGCTATCCACCAGCAGGTCAACAATGAATGGGACAAATACGGCTGCATGGTAAGCAGCCTGCCAGAAGAATTACGTGAACGACATAAACAGATTTATGACGAAGCCATTAAACAGGCTAAAGAAAGAGGATGGGACCCGGAAGCTTCTACTACCGATGAGGACTGACGAAGCATCTCCCTAAAGAGACTGACTGTAATAAGCATGCAACCTTATACCCGACATAATGAAGTTCCGATACTTGATCGCCGAGCACGCAATATTGAGGCAGAGTATTTTAACCGGGTACAGATTGCACTTAAACAAGCAGAAGCACCCATTCGTTTCAAAATCCCCGGCTTGAACCACCTCGATCTGATACTGCAACAAGATGCCTGGATTGTCGTAGACAGGGTATTGAATGATGTGCCAGTGGCTGCATGGACGGACTTCCAGGCTAAAGGAAGGGGTGCGCTACACGAACCCGTACCATGCGAAGTCCGCATCTACCATTTTGCAGCCCGAATGGTTTTAAAGCCAGCGCTTGAGGCGATCGAACTGTACGTTAAATCATCTCATTCTAATGAAGAAAATGATGCCACATCAACAATCATTCCATTCAAGAAAGAGACTTAACGGCTAATATTAACCTGGCGACTTCACTCATCGATAAATTCAGGGGACCCGGCACCCTGTTTAACCTCATGACTTGTGTGGTCTGGCAAGATATCTGGCTGGCATAGATCACATACAATCGTTAGTATAAGCATAATTAATAATACATAACCCGGCGAACCGATATACTAACGCCGAGTTTGAAGAATAAATTATAAACCAGGCCTGTCGCCTGACAGAGGTTCGTATAATAAGATGGAGCAGCTCATTGTTGCGGTGGCGGTCCTGCCGCTTATTTCCGCACTACTGATACAATTATTCGCTGGCCGAGTTGGCAGACGTATTGCTCGCCTCAGCGTTGCAGTGACCTTCATCAGCTTCGTGCTGTCCGGGCTACTGCTATCATGGGTATTGTCAGGTGAAGACCCGGTTGCCTTGTCATTAGGCAATGCTCACACTGTCATACTACTTGACCCATTAAGCATATTACTGGCAACGATCATTCTGGGTATCAGTTTAATCGTGCATATGTACTCAGTACGGTATATGGCTGAAGAAGCCGCTTATGGCCAGTTTTTTGTACTACTCGACCTCATGACTGCTGCGTTGTTATTCATGGTCATCGCCGGCGACCTGATTACGCTCGTTATCTCCTGGTACCTGGTTGGCGTAATATTGTATTTTCTGCTGGGCCAGGATACACGCAGCCAGACTGCTTACCGCTTTGCCTTCTGGACCTTGATAACATACCGCATCGGTGACTTACCTCTCATCCTTGCCGCTGCCCTGCTCTATAACGCCTATGACACCTGGTCCCTGACAACCATTTTCAATGAGATCATGGCTAACCCTGATGCTCACCAGGTAATGGGATTACCCTTAACCG
>Ga0316207_10000386_pt1 | contig 76090 bp, 70 predicted proteins | sample 6weekpyrite_MG_FD_204943 | JGI IMG/M metagenome (GOLD analysis project Ga0316207, IMG submission 204943) | Microbial mat bacterial communities from mineral coupon in-situ incubated in ocean water Damariscotta River, Maine, United States -... | ecosystem: Environmental > Aquatic > Marine >... | reverse complement strand
CCGCATCACGATGGAGATAGATGGGGATCTGCTTATTCCAGTGAATCATAAGGCGCGAATCAGTGTGGCAATATAGTGTGGATCAACAGAGGTGTCGAAACAAAGTTCACCGCCAGAAAACCTGAATAATACACTGCCAGAATGATTTGCAGGACTGACTTCCACTTTAATGAAATCATTTTGCGACTGCCGCAATAATCGCGCACGTCGTAAACTGAAATATTTGGCGTTAATCCCTTTGTTTTGACAGAACTGCGCTTGCGTTAATCTGCTATCTGCATATTCCTGTAATAATGCTGGCCAATCATATTTGCGTCGGTTTGACATGGGGTTCTTGCTCCTGGGTTTAAAAGGAGTAGCCTATCTTGTTATTGGTTGATGTAAAATAACGGGCTTGGTTTGGCGCTTACTTTATTTGCACCTGATATACGAAATGCAAAGAAAGACAGAATTAACGCCACATAGATTATTTGATGTAGGGAGAAATTATAATGCGTAACCAAATACCCATCATATAGGTTCAGTAGTAACGTCAAATTCAATATTAAAAATAATCCGCATATATGATGGATATTTCGATAAAAAAATAAAATTATGGTCATTGCTGCCGCGACTTCTAGTGAAACCAATAAATAATAATCCACCGGAAACAAAATCATCACATCGACAATTAATGCGGCATAAAGCATTGCAGCAGAAAGTAGATAGTATTTTATCTGTTCAGTTTTCTTTTCCATAAATTCTAAACCCCAATATTACCGACTATGTGATTTTATAATTATCTTATCTTTAATTTTCACTGTTTTTTGCTTAGCGATATTTTTATAATCAATATTATCTGGCACAAGTTGGCGCACATTTGCATAATCTCGATTGGCATTGTGGCTTATTTGATTCACACTTTCTAATGACGATGTTTTATCACCCAGTTGTTTTCGCACAGTTTTGATGTATGATTCTGCGTTTTCAACAAACACATGCAGGTCATACACTACGCGACTCAAGCCTGTGTAGTGTGATTTCTGTGTTGCCATGAGTTTATTGTAATCATCTGCGTGGTATATAACAGTTTCTGATGTTTTACCTTGTGCAGAATATAGCGTACTTACATAGCCATGATCCCATTGCTTCGCTAAACTATCATCAGCATCAATACTTAATTTTCTTCCACGATAATCAACAACAAATCCATGACTATTGACCGACAATACCCTGGCTAATTCTGAATTTCTTACGTTATTCCCTCTGTCATTTTGAGTCCAGCGAATAGTGTCTCCTTCTCTTATTTCTCGTTTCTCAACTTGAAAGACTTCAAACCCGCCTCGCCTGGCAGTAGAGAGTTTTTCGGGCCTGATTAACTTAGGCTCTGATTTGCTATTACTACTTATCGATAATGTACCATTTCTATTCACAGCACTCACCGTAAAGTATTCTCCTTTTTCAACACCAAGTGATCGATATGCTTTATTAAACTGCAAAATATCACCAGCATAATAGCGCCTAGAATCTCCTTTTTGAGCACGGGTTAAATTCTTTTTTATGTAAACATCCAGATTGATTGCTGCACTACCCAGGTAATTTTCTTTGATCAAACCGTCGCGTATAACCGAGTTTATAAAAGTCCTGTCCTTGTTCAAAGGAGTAGCAATCAATGTCTTCTCGCGCTGTTTAGGGGACAATGATAAATATTGACTAGCGATCGCATTTAGGCGTTCTTCACGATCCGTAATTTCTACAACATTATCCTTTATCGCTGCTAAAGACTCTCTAATCCTACCTTCAATACTCAGTGTAACCGCATTTAATACTTCCGCATTCTTCTGTCGGATAATTTCATCCATAGTGAAAACCGCCATACCTTGATTCTGCAGATATGAAAATGGTTTACCCGCCTCAATCGCCGCTAGCTGCTTTTCATCCCCCAATAATACAACTCTTGCGTTAGTTAATTCCGACAATTTGAGCAATTCATAAGCATCGTGATTGGATAACATCGATGCTTCATCCACCACCCATAATTGTTTACTTAAATCCAAATTGTTAGCATTTTTAATGTCAAGCAATGTTTTATTGGACGCCAGGAATTTCGCAATAGTGTCACTTTTTATGCTGGAAGACTCCGCTAGTTGGCTTGCTGCCGATGATGAGGGCGCAAGTCCAATTAATTTATAATTTGCATTATTCTTGGCAATTGAATTAACTTTTTCCAACATATAGGTCTTACCAACACCTGCAAATCCTTGAACACCAATAACACGGTCGCGCGTCGACAAAATCGCGACTGCCGCTTCATACTGATCCTGTTTTAGGCCCTGATGACTGAGTAATTTTTGAATATCCACTTCATTGCCAATAGGTTCTACGGTATCTTTTGCATCGTTAACAATTGTAACATTGGCTTTTTCAAGAAAAAGTGAACGTTTAGTAGTATACGCAGCCATGCCATCCAAACTAACCGGTATCAAGGAGCCGGAACCAGACTTGGAGTTAATTATCTGCAGAATTTCACTTAATGTGCTTAAGCCGACTCTGAATTGTAACGCTTCTCTTTGAAGATCCTTATCTGTAAAAACAGACTCTCGTTCTGAAAGATGCTTAATCGCATACTCAACAGAATTTTTGGCATTTTCTTCACTATCCAATGAGATCTTCGGGTCCAATTGAACATCATTCACTAGGACTGTCGATACATCAAATGCCATCTCCTTTGCTTCATTTTCCCATGTGCTTCGTAATTCATTTAGCGAAACTTGATCTTTACGTCGCCTTGTAATTAGCGCCACCCTGGCAGCTGCTTTTGCATCATTAACTAATGATGTTTTCAGTTTCTCTTCAATCTCTGCGCGTCGTTTTGAGAATTGTTTAATTACATCATTAGGAACACCGGCCACCTCAAAACGGCCATCACTATGTGTTTGTTCGATCACATACCCCATGCGTGAAAGCGTATTTGCCAACTCATTGCGGTAAATGAGTCCAGCCATCATCTTATCCTGATATAAGTCCCGACTATCCAACGAACGATAATCACCATTTCTCAGCATTGTCATATTTGCAATTACACTGTGTGTATGTAACTGCGGATCCAATTCTCTCGACTCATGATGCGTAAATCGCCCAACAACCAAATTATTTGTATCTATATTTATCGTCTTTCCGTTAATGGTTAATCTGGCGCTGGCGGAATTATCTTCCAAATAATTTAACGCTGCGGAGACTGCCGCCTCATGCGCATTAATCAAGGAATTACACGCACCCAATTCATACATAATTGAAACGCTTTTTGGTGCAGAAAAAGTAAAATCCCAACCCGGTGTATGTATAAGTTTTCCGTCTTCAATACGACCTAGCTGAGTACCATCGGGTAATGCACCACTCATGATTCTTGTGAATTCCGATTTATCAATCGCACCACTTAGGCCAAGTTTATTAGCACCTTTTCCATACCACACCCCCGCACTGCTAACACCACCACTGGCCGCGCCTACACCGCTCGCCGATCCATCGGAGTCGCTTCCCTTTATGTCACTTGCAGTAACCGATCCCTCTTTTTCTTTATCTGACAGTTCATTGTTAACATAATAGTTTCCGGAAAAATAACTGACAACATTAGCCGCACTTTTCAATTTATGAGTTGATAGCATATTTTAACTGATATTAAACTGTTCTAAATAGATCATCATGATCAGCAATGGGGTGTTTTTTACCACCGTTAACATCCGCTTTACGTGTATCGTTATTGTCTGTAAAATTCCAATCAACAGCGCTATAATCTCGCTCAACTAGTGCGTCTGCGACTTTAATGGGCGCAACATATTCCAATTTAAAACGACCAACCGGATAGTCACCAGGCAGTCTCACATATCCGGATAAATCTGGTAAATTCATAAACTCTGTGGACAATACTAAAGGCCGAATTTTTCGCGCCGAAGACAGATTCACACCATCACGAATCTCATTATGACCGTAACTAACACCTTCGTTGTGTTCAATAAATTCACCAACACCGAATGCATCACTTGCCCATTTAGCGGTTGCAGGTTCGTTAGCCCGATAACAGATCCAGGTCGAACAAAGTCCCGAAATAGCTTCTGCACCTTTGGGTGTATAGATAGTCGATAACTGAGCAAAACTTTGAAATGCAATGACACAACACCCGCCATATTTTCTACCTTCCGCTAAACTCGGTGATAAAGAAGGCAGTTTATTTAATGACGGTAACTCATCGATAATTAGCCAAATCCTTCTGCTACGATCTTCGGGTAAAGACAAGAGCGAAGATACAGCGATATCCAACCAAGTTGTAATCAAAGGCCTCAATGCCTCTTTGTGCTCTGCTTTATTAAAGATGAATATCGATCCATCACCGCCTTCCTCGCGAAACCAGTCTCGAATGGAAAACACCTTATCACCATCATCTGGTAAATATTTAAGGGAATTAATATACGACGCGAGCGTCGCTCTTACACTTAATGCCGTCTTTTCAGCACCTTCGCTAACCAAGGCAGCCGCCTCTGTCCCTTTAACAATTTGCGCAACTTCCGACAGATCTACTGATAATAAATCGCGTAATAAATGGCGTGTGGAAAAGTCTCCATGCATCTTCATCTTCATTGCCACCGATGAAAATAAAGTCCTTGCTGCCAACGTCCAAAACGGATCACCGGAATTCGATTGTGGTATTAAGCTAGCAGCAATTTTGTCAAAATCCGATGGTATTTCACATTCCGCCCATATATTCCAAGCAGGTGACCGAACATCCATTGGATTCAGTATTACATCACTCTCCCGATAAAACTCCTCAATAAACTCACCCGAAGTTGAATAGACAATCGCCCTATCACCCCGCTGTCTGATTTTTTTAAGTATGTCCCTTAATACAGCTGATTTTCCAGATCCGGGTGAACCGGTCAGCAAAATATGTGACGTTTCTGCACCATCAAGAAATGGAATACCATTCGGAGAAATGGCACTATATATTTTATTCTTCTTTAATAATGTTTTGAGTACATCAGTAGGTACGACATTATTTCCTCTCAGAAACTTTTCCTCACGTAGTGTATTACCGGTGCGATAAACAAATGCTAACAAGCCAAAAAACACCATAACGATCGACATCAACGAAAACAATAGTGAGGTGATAACAGCTTTTTTATTTTCTCCGACAACAGTAACTACATACTCATCATCGATAACACTACTGACCTTCGCGTTAACGATTCTGCCGTCTGGCATTTCAAAGGGCACAAACGAACTACCGTTATCCACGACACTTTCAGTCATGCTTGTCAGTGCCCACTTGTAGAAGATATATCGTTCATAACTATCGGTGTTAAGAAAATAAAACACCACAAAAAGCACTAAAAAACAGAAGATCACAAAGCCACTAAAATTCTTTAAGACTTGCACAACCATACGAATAAAATGCAGCAATACCTGCCCACCGCGCGTAAAATCGCCAACCAATGTAGTCCTGAATACCGACATTTAATCCTCCAATGAACGTATATTTAACAGATCATCCAGAATGATCTTCGCATCTTTTTTAGCTTGTTGAACGATTTCTAAATCCGTATGCGCAGCGAGTCGACGATTAATACAAAGGGCTTCAACAATCATTGAAGTATTGGTCATTTCTTCTCGATCCAATCCTCGACCAACAAGAAGACGAATCGCTGCAGACTGCGTGATGCCATATTTTTTACTGTACCGCTTAACCTTAAGTGCAAGATTGCCATCTAGTCGTATAGTGGTATGCATAAAATTCCTTTCGCACTAATTGAATAAAACACTTTTTTAATAATTATATACATCCTAACAGACAATAAAAGGATAATGTCCCTTTATTATTGGGATTCTTTCCCTTTATAATAATTTACCTAACAGCAGATTGTCACCATTACGAGCCATAAAATGCGGCAATAACATCACCATAAATCAAAAACATACGGTATGTAATCAAAATGAACACATTTGGTATTTCAAAGTGAATACGTATTTTTGTTTAATTATTAATAAGTTAACAAAGAAACGTAGTTGCATCAGGTGTGAAGAAATTTGAGGGACCCAGCTCGATAGAGCTGGGGGAGCGAAGGACAGAAACATTAGCAAATAATGCCATGTAAATCCGGAGAGCGTGAGCAACGATTATGTTTTGAAACGGTAAACCAAAAGTAAACATAAAGTAAACCATACGCACGGCAACACAGTAAACATTCGAAAAGCCACACGCGTTAGGGATCGTAACCCGCGGGGCTGAGCCTCATGTCTTTTTGTGAGGCTCAGTACCAATAAGCGCAAATCTTATTTTGCGTTTAATGAAATAAAGTCCGCCCCATTGGTGAACGCCCAAACAAAATCACTGGCACATTAACTAACAAACATGACAAAGGAGAAAACAACAAAACACCGAAATATAAAATAACACCGGATTAATCAAGCAATAACCAAAAGCAAACTAAAACAAAAGAATTTGAGATGAAAAAAAAGAAATTATCAATACTGAAAAAAATTAAAAAGAAAGAATCCTGGTCATTCAAAATCGATGCAAACTTAAAAGCAGAATATGAAAAAGTTCAGGAAGAGCTGAGTGCAATCGATCAGGATCTCAAATTAGATACCGCAGAAATCGTAGAAAATGCACTACGAACGACGCTTCAACAAGTCAAGCAAGAAATGGCAACACTGGACACAAAGGAGTGAAATAGCGCCCGCTTTACGCGGGCATTATTTTTAGCCATTCATTTACAGAAACTGACGCTGCGTCCAAGTACCCGAAAGTAAAGCCACATGTGCCGCATCATTTGATGTGAAATACTCAACACTCTCCCGACTAAACGGCAAACCATGAAAAACGGTTCCGATATAGCAACCTGCATTGGAGATCAAAACTTCAAGCGGCAAAATAAAACCAAAAAGTTGAGCAATTTTCCCACAACTTTCAGCTAAAACCATAAAACATCCCCTTGGCTTATAGTGCAAGCACTGGCTAACATAAATATAAGTACGGTATACCGTACAACAATTCACATTGATCAAACAAAATCCAAAGCCTGTTTAATATCATTACACCGCTTCGGTGTAATGATATAAGTGTCGAATAATTAAATTAATCCATGTTCAGCGAATGAATAACTGTCAGTGGCACTAACAATACAATGATCGAGTGACCTGACATCAACCAACGCAAGTGCATCTTTTAGTTTCTGAGTAATACGCTTATCTGCTTCACTCGGGGTCACTACACCGCTTGGATGATTGTGGACATAGATAACCGCAGCAGCACCACAATTTAACGCTTCCTTAACAACTTCGCGAGGATATACACTAGCGCCATCGATCGTGCCACGAAACATTTCTTCATACTTGATTATTCGATGTCTGTTATCAAGAAAGATGACCGAGAACACCTCATGGTCTTTGTTACATAATAATCTCAGGTGATCGATCACCATTGCAGGAGAAGATAACACCTCCCCCCGTTTGAATTTCATTTGGCAAAGATTTAATGCCAGTTCAATAATCCGATCTTCAGTATAGTCTTTAACAGAAATCAAACCCGAACCATTGGAAACAAATTGAGTAGCCATAAAACACCCCTTTGGGTTATGGTGCAAGCACCGGTCAATGAATCAAACAATAAATACATTGTACGGTATTCCGTACACTTTAGCAAGCCATTAACTTAAAAAGCAAAATATCAAAATCGATTAACGCCCTTGACGCTCAACATCAAAACACGTTGCTGTGGTAGATTCAGGATTGCTCTTTTTTAAAACGCAGTATGCCGCAGGCATTCCTTAGACCGGGCACGACACATACACTGCCAACAAACTTAGCGTTGCCCTTGTGAGTTCTATCATGCCCTTCACATTTATTGAGGGCATGATAGAAGTTGCAAGGGTAACGCGAGTGGCACTGTCTTCCATCACCACCTACGTTAAAGCACATCATGCACAGAAAAACGAGAAACCAAAAAAGAAAAAAAGTAGGGACTAAACATAAATGAATAAAGAAACAATCAGTTTACTTAATTGACAAGTAAATGATGCAAGATAAAAACTATAGTCCACTGAAATAAAACACAGACCAGCATCAAAAAAGGTATTCAATGCGGTATTTCAAAATAATTATTTTCGGCTTTGTTTAGGAATTTTCACCGAGACATTCACCGTTCCACCCGCGGCAATAATCATTTTGATTAAGCGCTCAATAGAACATTCGTCAACATTCCCATTGACAGCTGCACTTATTGCAGGCCGTCGAACATTCAGCGCCAAAGCAAGCTCAGTTTGGTTCATATCACTTGCTTCAATATAACGCTTCAACTCCGCCATGAGTTGCGCCCTGATTTTCAATACTTCTGCATCTTCCAAACCCAGATCAGCAAAAATATTACCATCTCCAGGCACCACATGTTTTGCGTTCATCGTTCCAGCCTTTTAATCTCGTTGAAATAATGCTTTGCAATTTGCAAATCTTTCTTAGACATCTTCTGCATTTTTTTAACAAATGCATGCAATACATAAACTGTATTATGATAGTTGGCGGTATAAATAATCCGATATTCATTGTTTAAATGAATGCGTATCTCTTTAACCCCTAAACCAATGCTCGGCATCGGTTTCCAATCATCCGGATTAACACCGGACTGAACATAATGTATTTGAAAACCGGTTTCGCGTTTTGCATCACTTGGAAATTCGCAAATACGACGATAACTGTTCCCTAAAAATATGACCTGCTTCACTCGTCTACCCCTCTGGGTTATGGTGCTTGGCACCTGACTATTAACGAATATAACCCAATTGTACGGAATACCGTACAGCTAGGCAAGTAAAATTAATTAAGCATCAAGATTCATTGCACGAACAGCAATAAAACTATTGAAAAAACACGCAAGCACATTCACATCAATACATAGGGTTGATGGCATTCTGAAAAGCACCGGAACACATCAGCCATCAACGTTTCAACACGCCAGAAGTTTTTCAAACTATCCCGTATCGATGGACGAGGCGAATAGTCCAGTAAATGTTCTACTTGTGAAACAGCCTGCAACACCTGAGACATATCTTTTACATCATCAATCAAGCCCAATGCCAGCGCCCTACTCCCCGTGCTGTAATCGTCTCTGAACGCCCGTTGGTGATCACTGGTGATTATATTCTCGCGGCCTTTCAATCCCGCTTGCGTGAAGTTTTCAAGTAATTCCGACAGGATGGTTTGTCTGGTCGCGCTATCCTTCTCGATAAGCGGTAAAAATTTTTCTCTGCGGTTTTTATTTTACCTGGCAGTTTGTACACGTCGCTCGAGTCCGTAATTAACCAGGTACCGGGAAAGATCCACAGCAGGACCTTCCAGCTTGATACTAATAGATCCGGTAGGCGCCAGATGACATCCTGTCTTCACCCAGGGCAATAATCGGCTTTACCGGTTTTTTTCCGGCAATAATTAATCACCTCATAAATTTAATCCGTTTGCACGGGTGAAGCACCCGGAGAATTATTTTTGATTAACCGGCTTCTCGCTTTAATATCTTCACAAGCGCGCTCGATGGCCGGCACAATCATTGTGGTCGAGGCCGCTGTTTCCGACATGATTGGAGCTTTAATCCATATTCAAGCAGCAAAAGCTTCACCATTGAATAATTGATCCCGGAACACATCAAAGACACTTAACAGCTAAATCATCATGAGCAAAACAAACATAACAACGTAAAATCGGATCTTGCGTTTCTTGAGCTGCCGTTTTTTGTCTGTAATGCATTACTTTGTGTTTGTTGATCCTGGAATTTATCCGGTGAATTTAATCAAGAATAATTAGTATCACCCATCCAATACCAGGATATGAATACGCAATTCTATTAATGTTGAACAACAGGTAATTGTGACGGTGCAAGACGAGACAAAGAACCATCACTATTCACGCGAAAAATCCAGAAGCGAAAACCAGTGCAGCGTAATTTTTTCATTTTTTCCTCTAAACATTCAGGCGAATTAACAAACTGACAATACTTGTGATCCAAACCGTTGAACACATCAATACGCCACTCATTTACATGGCGTGCATTCATGTTTTTATTAAAAATATCCACAAAACCCCCTTGGGTCATGACCAGTAGAAAGTAAAACCTACTTGCCAACAACAAAATCAAATTATTCCAGGATCGGATAAATCATCAGATTCTTATTCTGGTAAGAATTGATGTTCTTCCGTAGTCTGTACAGAATCACACAAACAGATTTTGTTCAGTTGATAAAAAGTAAGAAAAATGCGTTGCAACGCGACCATAGTTATTGCAACAATCGGAATATAAAATCGTCTTCACCTGTATTCACCCCTTTGGGTTATGGTGCAAGCACCGCTAATGAATCAAACAACAAATACATTGTACGGTATTCCGTACAACTTATCAAGCCTTCAATTCAATAATAAAAATATAAAGCCTAATAATTCCCTTGACGCTCAACAGCAAATCACGTTGCTGTTGTAGATTCAGGATTGCACTTTTTCAAAACACAACATGCCGCAGGCATTCCTTAGACCGGGCACGACATATACACTGCCAGCAAACTTAGTGTTGCCCTTGTGAGTTCTTTTATGCCCTTCACATTGATTGAGGGCATAAAAGAATTCATAAAGGCAATGTGATCAAAACAGTGGTGGCCATTATCAAACACATGATATATCGTTATCTGCAGTGCTGATTCTCATGCTTTTTGTGAGGCCTAGTGCCACTTAACGCAAGTTTTTTTTACGCTTAATGGCATAGAGCCCGACCCATTGGGGAAAGCCCAGCTAAATCGACTTAATTTAATAATGCACACAAATAATAAATAAAATAACACCCGAGAATAAAACAATTTCTGTTATATAAAAAAATCAGCACCTTATCACTTAGAAAAACACCATCAAAACTAAAAATACTTTTCGCCAAACTTCATTTTAATCACTCTGCGCAAAACGTCGCTTGACAAATTCCAAATTCTCTTTAACTAATAACGTATTCGGATGTGCATCCCCTAGGCTCCGTTTCAAACTGACCAGCGCTTTTTCATAATAGCCAATGGCCTTGTCATACTCGCCTTTATTGCCCCACACCAAATCCAGGTTATTCCATAACACAGCAACTTCCAACAAAGCGCCACCCTTGGCTTTCAGTTGTAGTTTTAACGCCGCTTCATAATAAGCAATTGCTTGATCATAAAATGCCAAATAATCTGCTAAACGATCTGCATATAATAAATACTCTGTATTTTTTTCATTCCGCTTCACTGCTTGTTGATAATGCTGATAGGCTTCTTTGTATTGTATTTTTTCTTCGGCCATCTTACTCAAAGCAAATTCCGCTTTAGCCGCTTGCTTATCCATGATTTTCTTCAGCTGGGTATTCTTTATATAGATGGCTTTAGCCTGACTGTCATCGCCATTCGCTAAAGCTTGTTGTGCTTCGCGCAACACTTCATCCGAAAACATATGCTGGTAATCATTCAATTCATCGATTTGTTGTTGCAGGTGGGTAATGCATTGTAGATAACTGGCTTCCAGATTTGCCATTTTTTCACGCACTGCGACCAACTCTTTTTCCAGAATCTGTTTGTCGCGAATCAGTATGGTTTGTTTTTCTTCATCGTGACTGGCTTTTAGCTCAGCAATGATTTTTTCGTGACGATTTGTTAACGCCTTTTCCAAGGCATTCAAATCATCACGATATTGTTTGGGTGAAATACCCTTCACAATAACTTTTACATTACCACCAATATTATTGAAGTTATGACCAGTCTCACTGATTTGTGAAGCATTATCCGACTGTTCACCAACCAGCAAAACAATGTCTCGGCCATAACGACCGATAGCTGCAGCAACAGAAATGACATTACGTTTGGCATTCAACAAACTTATTCCAAAACGTTAATGCCTAACATTGATGACTGGATCGCATAGCCAGCAAACGATCTTCATCAGCAATCATGGCATCGTTTTAGATTTTTTTACTTAGCAGCATAAACCCAAGGCTGGTCATATGTGACCACACAAACACTTAGTGGTTAATCGTATCCGCTATAGCCTTTGTCAACATAAAGACATTGTGTGTCTGATCACCATTGATCATAACTTTGCAAAAACAGCACAAATGTACGCCATCAAACGGTAAGCCGTGAACAACATGACGATGTTACGCACCGTGATCAACAGACGCTGGATTGACAGGGGTGATGATTGGAACTTCGTAAACAACAGGGTAACGCTTGGCCACATTACCAATGCCAATACATTCAATAAAAATGGAGATAGCGAAATGATCAAATCGGATATTCTGCCTGAAGAACAAATGGCGGGCTATTGATTTTTCACAACAAGTTAAATCCTCGCCATCGTTACTCATGTTCATCAAGGCAGCTGCTTAACGTAGACATTATGTGAAACATGTTAATAGGTAACCAACAAACCTTTGTACCTATACGCCGATAACGTATGACACCAAACCTTATCTCTATCAATATTGTTGTTTAGAAACGCGGCAAATGCCCGACTAGAAAACCATCTGTCAGTCAATTATCCCGCAGATGGCTTTTTACATTTATCTGACTTGATTATGGAAAACAATTTAAAACATAGCATGTTCTAAATTGTTGTTAACTGGAGATCCCAATAGCGATGAAAGAAAGCGTATTTAAACTTATTGTAAAACACCGGCATTAAAAAATGTATCAACCAGGCCCTGACAATATTCATCATTTAGAAAGGAAGGCAGTTTACCAATAGCCATTTCAGCACTATCGAATTCATTATTTAACAAGAAAAAGTAAACAGCCAAAAAAATATCTTCTTTGTTTCGAAAATCATAGTTAATACTCACTAACAAATCAGCCGCTGAACGACAGGCCCATTGAGGTGGGTTTTTATCTTTAGCCCACTTACGCAATGTTTCACCACGCACAGAGTCACGTGGCTCAATATATTTTTTACTTATCGCATTTTGCGTTAATTTGTAAGCGCAATTCGCCGCAGTATCTTTACAACTAAAATTGAATTCACTGATTAATCGATACCGATTAGCTAATACAATGGATTGAATATCCTTTTTATCCAAAACAAAATTTCTCCGCTGGATTACTCATCATTATATAACAATAGCGCTAACGGATTATGAAATACCGGCAAGCACAACATCACCTTCGGTATAATCCAGAGACAATATCGAACCGTCTTTGCCTTTCACCCAAACAAAACCAGGTTCAGCCTCACGATCTAACAGCAAGGTGAAATCACCATTATTAAATCGCACTTTAACGGTTGGTAATAATTGACTAGCCTCACTTGATACATCTTGTTTCGGATTCGATTTTTTAACAGGCTTTTTCGCATTGCCCTGATCAGTAGCAGCATCAACACTTAAATCAGATTGAACACTCCCCTGCCCTCCCCCTTTCTTCGCATCCCGCACAGCCTTGCGCGTGATTGACTGAGGATCTTCAATAAATGGCATAGCGCGTTCTGGATTCTCATTATAAAGCTTGCCAAGTTTTACTAATGTATCAATGTCACTTGTTACACCTGAATCAGCAATCGTCTTGATGGGGTCCGGCGTTTTCAATAAGGACAAACGTAGTGAAACCCAGGCTTCAGATACCCCTAAATGTTTAGCCAGTGCATTCTGTGGAATTTTAATTCCTTCATCATTTAATAATTGATAAATATAATTTGCTTCTTCCATCGGCGTCAGGTTTTCACGATGAAGATTCTCTATTATTTGAAAAGCTTTACGTTGACTTTGTGTGACATCTCTCACAATGACAGGGATAGTATGTTTCCCCGCTAAACGTGAAGCTTGCCATCGGCGCTCGCCTGCAATGATCATGTATTTACCATCATCAATCTCAGAGACAATTATCGGTTGTATTACGCCGTGCTCTTTGATGGATGGGATTAAGGATGCCACTCTTTCATCACTAATATTTTGACGCGGTTGATTAGGGTCAGGAACGATTAGGTCCAGCAATACTTCAGTAACAGCACCATCTCCTACCTGCTCCTCATCATTAACATTCATCAACTCAGCTAATGTATCTATTCCTTCAAGACCGTTCATAACCCAACCTTTTTAATATATTATCAATTACCGATGTCATTTCACTGGCAGCTTGCCTTGCACTTCCGCCCCTTGCTTTCACCCAAACAGCGTTTCCTTTTTCGATGGCATCTGTAATCGCCACTCTATCCACGAGATAATAGGGAGAAACCAAATCACCTAAGGCTTCCCTCAATTTCGATAACTTAAGAATTTGATTACTGCTCGCATGTTTAATCCGGTTTGGTAATAAGCCGAGATTTACAATTTTTGGATTCACTTTTTTCTGAATAGACTTGATGGTGCGCTGCAATTCCGTGACGCCATCCAGTGCAAACTTATCCATTGTTAATGGTGAAATCACATAATCACTGGTGGATAATGCGGCAAGCAAACGTCGTCCATTTTGCGGCGGCGTATCAAAAATGATTAAATCATATTTATTCTGCATTTTGTCCAAATGATTACCCGGATAAGTAATTGCTTTTAATTCAAAACTCTCCACATCATTCAATTTAAAATCAGCCGCAATGAGATCCAAATTTTCGCTCACTGACAATGGTTCAGGAATCGCCGATTCAGTAAAAAGTTGTGATGTAACACAAGCATTAGGCGTCAGCTTATTACCGGCCAACGTTGAACTTGTATTCCCTTGCGCATCAAAATCAACAACACAAGTACGAATACCCTGCTCTGCTGCACGCCATGCTAAATGCACACAAACTGTTGACTTGCCTACCCCACCTTTTTGGTTTGTAACTGAGATTTTTTTCACTAAACAAATCCTTTTTTTATATTCAAACAACGAAAAATCAAAATGCGGAATAATGAGGATTGATTGATAAATGTACCAATTCAGAAAAGAAAAAAATAAAACCCCCTTGGGTTATGGTTCTAAAACCAGAATTAATAATTAGCATATGCGAAGTATAGTCGAGGATAAAATAAGTTGTAAAGACAGAAAACTCTTTAGCATGCTAAAGAATTACGTTTTTACCTTGAATTGTTTTTCGTTGAGTAACTCGCACCCAATCTTTAGCATGCTAAAGATTGGGTGATAATTCAACTAATCGAATTATATTCAAACAATATTAGAACAAACATTAATCATCCTCAAACACACCACTCACATAACATAAAACAAACAAAATAGAACGTGACACGTGTCACGTTATGATATATATAATCTTTAGCATGCTAAAGTTAATCAGCGTACGAATCAACAAAACTACATTTAATATAAAGCTCACTTGACTTGAGGTGCTAAATAGAAAATCGTAGTAAGCATTAAAAAGATCTGCGACTACAGGTACTCAATGGCTAAAGTTTGAACAATTTATAACCTTAGTGAAATGATGGAACGAAATCTTTAGCATGCTAAAGATTATGCACGTTTAACCGGTAGAAAAAAACATGAAATTAATTGACATAGATTTGCTAGAACTACCGAAGGGAAATACACACCATCTTAATCTTCCAAAGATAAGTCTTCAAGAAATGGAAAGTGTCAAACAATATGGCATATTAAAGCCGGTTATTGTGGTGGAATCTGACGAGAAAGCCATCCAGTGTATTAATCAAAAATATGTCATCGTATCGGAAATCAAATCCTGGCAACTCGCACAGAAACTTAATATTCACAAAGTACCTGCTCACATTGTTAAGATACCGCTAGGGAGTGAGCATGAAATACTGAACAGCTATATCAATGCCGAATCAAAAAGCCATCAAAATCCCCTGCTTGAAGCACGTCATTTACAAAAACTAAAATTGTCACTCAAGTTAAAAAGTAACACTGAATTAGCGAGCATTGTTGGTAGCACACGAACAGCGGTTTCCCATAAATTGCGGCTATTAAAATTGATACCGGAGGTTCAGAAAAAGTTAGAAAACGGAGAATTGAAGGAAGGGCAGGCTAGACCTCTAGTCACTTTAGAAAAGAAACAGCAGCTAGCACTGACTAAATTAATCATTAGCAAAAAATTCAGTGTAAGAGAAATCGAGCAAATTATCCGAGAAGTTCGCGGTAAGAAAGATAAATTGAGTAAGAAAAATAATAATACCCCCACAGCATACCAAGTCAATGCAACTTCCTTAGAACAACTCATCACCGAAAAAATTGGCTGCACCGCCCGAATCGATCAAGGCAAGCTGATCATAGATTACTATAATGACATCGATATTTTAGAGGGCATTTTATTGAACATGGGAATACGCAGTAACTAGTCGAGATACAGACCGATTAAATTCTCCAAAAAAACACAGTTATCTAATTAAGTAAGATAAACCTCTGCTATCCATACGAGATTGCCATAGACGTGATCGTTGCCAGGATTTATCTATTCAAGTTGCACGAGTACAAGTAACGAAGGAAAGAGGGATAAGGGCTGTCAATAATGTGGCGCACTGCAGAATAATTTATAAGCAGCAAAGTGTATTCATGGCGACATATTGGAAAAAGTGAGCGATGAAACTTTTTGAGCTTATCTTGATGAATATGTTTCGCGAATCAGCAAGTCATGGTGAAAGTCAGATCGAAGAAGCTCAAACAATAGCTAATCATATACAGCAGTGAATAGTAATTTCGCTAAAATATCCACTATCGAAAAAGGTCACTTAGAAAAGAGGGTAGGGTGTATTAATGAGCGTTCGGAAACTCGACAACAAGAAAAGATATAAAAGAAATGATAAAAGTGAATATTTGTAGGCGAGGGAATTTTCGTTTCAACAATTGGATTTAATGAAGATACAGTTCAAAAGTTTATTCGAATTCAGAATGGATAAGATAATAAATTTGACCAAGGGAATTTACTGCGAAAGCGGATCCTCTTTGAAGGACAAACCGGCTTTACCGATGACTATTTGTCCGACGCCTGTTGATTAAATAATGTATCAGTTATACGTCTGTTTAATACGCATTTGGGGAGTAGGGTAGGGTGGTCATTACAGTGAATCATTTCACTCATAAATTACCTTGAGATATTTTCCCTTTGGTTGAGTTTTTGGTCTGGCTGTCTTTAACAACGTAGATTATCTATCAAAAACAAACAAAAGTACCAGAGAAACTCCACTCACCGAATCAATCATTTTTATTATTTTAATTTACTTGTGACTGCAGGGATGTCGGATAAAATATATTTTCCCGTCTCATAATATTACTAAGATGGTTTAAATCATGGCTCCCACTAACAAAACCAGCAGTGTATGAATCGTTGTTTATTTTGCTTTTATGACTGTCAAATCTCTTTGTAGAAATTTCTACACCTAAGCATTTAACGTTAAATACTTCTATTTCCCGTTTTAGCTCTGCTTTTACGCAGATAAAGATAAACATCAATAACTCAGTATTTTAATGTTGAAAATTTGGTATCTTCACAGCATCAAGGGAAAATATCCCTTTTGTTGGGTATATGGTCTCAGGGTTTTTATCCATAAATAATGATTATGTTTTTTTATTAATGTTTAGCCTTAAGTTGGGTTTTTGGTATCAATAACGCTTCACTGGGATATTTTCCCGTTGGTTGAGTTTTTGGTCTGATCAAATCAAGGTGACTAGTATTCACTTCAATCCCGATTTATTGATTATATTAATAGTTGAGTTTTTGGTATTCGAATCATCTATTTGGGATTATTTCCCGTTGGTTGGGTTTTTGGGATGAGTGAATCTGGCGGCTAGTAACTCACTTTAATCCCAATTTATTGTTTAGGATAATGGTTGAGTTTTTGGTATCTGTGCCTTCTATTTGGGATATACTCCCTTTGGTTGGATAATTGGTATGGGAGGATATGTTAGCTAGTACCTACTACAAAGCCGGTTCATTGATCTATAAATGGTTGAGTTTTTGGGCTCATATCTTCAATTTGGGATATTTTCCCGTTGGTTGAGTGTTTCGGCTGATTAATACGGTTAGCGAGTATTCACTGTATTGCCATTTTATATACGACGTATACGGTTGAGTTTTTGGTACGTATCTTATATTAAGGGAAATTATCCCTTTGGTTGAAGTATTGGTCCATATAAAAGGAGAGTAAATTAACCAATCTAATTTACGGTTGAGTATTTGGGATCAATAACTTATTAATTAAAGCTCTATTTAAACTCATGATTCCCACTAGGTTGAGTTTTTGGTCCTTATGTTGTTGTTAAACAACATACATTTATTTAACAAATATTGTAGGATCGTAACTTGTTGTATTTATTGCTGTTTTCCCGTCTAAATGTTGGGGATTTGGTCGCTTAGAGTTGAGTATTTGGTCATTTCTCTACTATCTTATTGTTTCTTAACGCTTATTAAATGTTGAGTTTTTGGTATCTCATCAATAATGACCTTTAAGTCATTGAAACCTATACCTAACCGTTCTGCATTTTGCGTATGATGGTTGAATATTTGGTCCCAGGTTGAGTATTTGGTCGCTTAATGCAGAGTATTTGGTCTTAGGTTGAGTATTTGGGCTAAACCTATTAAAGGGACTATATCCCGTGAGTTGGGTATTTGGTCCCTATAAGGTTGACTGTATTTGACAATGCTCAACCAATAACCTAAGCTTTAATTTATGACTGAATTAACGCCAACCGAGAATTTGCCTGCTTCAGAATACTACATGAAGCCAACGGCAACTATCCATATAGGTAATAATTTAACCTTTATTGAGCGAAAATTATTTAACTTGTTAATCTGGCATTCGCAAGTCAGTCGCTTCACAGTCAATAAAGAACCATTAATGTTTGATGAATTAATGCGACTCATCGGATTAGATAAGAGTCGTAACCAGAAAGTCATCAAAGACGCATTAGAAACATTAGTGACCAGTAAAATAACCTGGAACACACTGGAAAAAGATAAATCCAAAAACACTTGGGGTGTATGTACTTTTTTAGCCGGTGCAGAGGTCCGCAACGGAAAACTGGATTATCTGGTGAATCCCTATCTATCCGATAAGATTGTCAGCCCCATTGTTTACGCTAAAATCCAGTTGCTTATCCAAGCTCAATTCCGAAGCAAATACACCCTCATTATGTATGAATTTATTATAGATGAGCTGTCACGTAAGCGCGAGAAAACGCTAAAAGTAGAAACAGAGTTAGAGAATCTTCGAAAAGTGTTGCAATATGACGGTGCGTACCGTTCTTTGAATAATGACGTACTGAAACCATCAATAAAAGAAATCAATGAAAAAACAGATGTAGAAGTATCAATAGATACAGTAAAAAAGGGGCGTCGAGTCGTTGGCATCGTATTCGAAATAAACCGAAAAGAGCAATTTCAACTATCATTAGAATTGGCTTCCAGGGGACTGGTAGACAAATTATCTGAAAAACAAGAACAGCAAAAGCAATTATTAATTGATTATGGCATTACGGAACAGAAGGCAACAGCAATTGTTCTCACCTATGATTCGGATCGAATACAACGTAATGTCAACTATCTCAATCAAGAACGTAAGAAAGATAAAACGAAAATTAGAAATGTGCCTGCGTATCTTGTAAAAGCCATAGAGCTTAATTATTCACCAAAACCGTCAATTATTGAATTAAAAGAAGTCGAGCGAGAAAATAAACTACAAGAACAAAAACAGGCAGAAGCAGAGAAAAAACAACTGGTCGAAGAACAAGAACAACAATTCCAATCTTATCGCGATATGCGATTACAAGAAGAGCTCTCTAAAAAAACCAAGGAATGGTATGAAACGCGTGTTGAGCAATTTGTCCAACGCATTCAACAAAAAAAATATCCCGTCCTGGTTATGCCGTACAAACGTGATGGCATGGATAGCAAAATTGTCAAAGCAACATTTAACAGCGAACTAAAAACTGAATTACTCTCTCAACCGGAAGAACAATCCCTGGAAGCCTATCTGGCTTGGGCGCAGCCGGAAGAAGCTTAATACTAATACACTACCGACATCGCTTTATTAAGTAAGGTTGCTTTGTCGCAAATAGCACTTTACGAGTTTCGACGTACCTGTTTTTATAGACTTAAAAAAACTGAAATCTCGGGTTTGCGGCAGAATCCGAAAGCTTCCATGAGTAGGGGAATAGGAACGTTTTTCTGGATATGTTGATGATAACCCCACTTTTTACGCAAGCTATGACTACCATAATTGCCTTCATGTTCAACATCTTTACACCACTGTTTGACCAGATGATTAACTGACTCGATCGTTAAGGCTTTAGCTCGCTGACTGTAAAATGAATAATCATCGGATTGATATTTTCGGAAAGAGAGTAGGGTGGTGATTGCCTCGATTACATTTCGGTGAAGCGTCACCCCGCGATATTTCTTTACCTTGGATTGTTTCACCACCAGCACATCACCAATAACCAAATGTTGTACATCTCGAACCTTGATCGATAAAATTTCATTAGCGCGATTGGCAGTGTTAATGCCCGAGCATGAATAGACAAAAATCATGGTGATTATCGGTGAGAATATTTTCAAATCCGCTTAATGGCATTTGGATCACGAATGGATTAGCCTTTTTTGGGGTGATTTTGCGCTTGCGTCTTTTAGGATACATCCCATCAAGTTTTATTATCTTTAAATCTAATAAAACTTGATGAGTATAGAATTGAACATTAACTACAAATCGCTCTGAAAATCTTCATCAAAGACGAGATAATAATTGGCAAGATTGCCATTTCCGACATATTAGGAGGTTATTATATGGCAACACTAAAAATCTCAATTCCAGACAGTATGAAAGAGTGGATTAACGCCCAAATCAAAAGCGGAAAATATTCCAGTGCAAGCGATTACATGAGAGATCTTGTTCGATTAGACCAAAGAGGTTTTCAAGAACTTGATGACGTGCTGATTGCAGGGCTCAATAGTGGAGAAGCTACTCCATTTGACATGGAAGTAACTAGAGCAAAAGCTCGGTTACGATTACAAGAACAAAACAATAAAAAGACCTAATGCCACTTAAAATTACCAAAACACCGCTTTCAGAAAAAGATATTATTGATCATTGGATTTATATTGCCAAAGATAATCCTGTTGCAGCAGATACAGTATGCGATGCGATAGAAGAAATATTTCAAAACCTAGCTGAAATGCCTTTGATGGGGACAATACATGTAACCAATAATTCAGAACTCGGTAACATGCGAATGTTTCCAGTATCTGGAAAAAATACATAGATAAACCACTTTTTCCAGACGAATAAAACCATAGATTCCTACTTCATAAACTCGTTAACTTTAATCGATCAATCGTTGGGTTGTGTATTATTCTCCGTAGCTAGAAAATGAATTTCGCCAAGTAAAAATACGCACTGGGAATCGATGGCGTTTGGAGGAGACTTATATCAAAGTTAGAGGCCAATGGAAATATTTTTATCGGGCAGTAGATAAAAAAATAACACGATTGATTTTTTACTCACGGCCAAACGCGATAAAAAACTGTTTTACGCTTTTTCAATAAGGCAGTAGGTAATAACGGACAACCAAACCTGGTTAATATAGATGGGTCTTCAGAAAAAACTGTTGGTAGATATTTGATCATATAATGACAATTGAATCACATTGTGCCTCAGTGCATGATGGAAGTTACGACACCACTCATCATAAAGAAGAAACCCAATGCGAATAAGAACACTACTTAATTCGCTACAAACCGCAAAACTCATACCCGTATGCTGTATCGGAAAGGAGCATTGCAGTGACCTGAGGCGCTAGAACTCCAGCGCATTGGTTACGATGAGCGCATGCTCGATCTCAACAATTTCACCACTCAGCTTCATATCGCGGGCGATGGCATTATAATCGATATAGGCGCGAAGGTTTTCTGGTATATCGGTGGTTTCTTCGATGATTTCCTGCGCGTAATCTTCGGCTGTGCCATGATATAGGCAGACTGCATCGGTGTGTTCCAAAGCACTCTCTATATCGAGCCCCTGATCCAGAAGATAACATAGACGGATTACATTTTCGGGTTCCAGGTCTTCGAGATTTTCAAACCAGAAATCAATGTCACTCTGGCTGGCATCGGCATATTTAGCCAGTGTTGCCAAATGATCGTCGCTCTCGATAAATTGGATTTCAACTTCTTCACACCCCTTTTTTTTCAGGCGCTCCATTCCAGTCTTAAATGTTTCAACGCTGTCGAAATAAAAGCCAGTATGTTCAATTGAATAAGGTTGTGCGTAAAATTCGGTCATTGTTTTTCTCCTGAATAATCGTGAAATCGTGGCTTGTGCAGCAAGCGCGAAATTCAGGAGGAACGGAAATGCCCGAAAGCCGTCACGGTGCGGCCCGCAAGAATGAGGACACGGTGACGGCTGTAGCCGTTAGGGTAGGCTTGCAGTGACGACGTTCGCGTTAAAGTACACACGAATAAATTTCACGTTGTTTCAGTAGAGAGCTTCCTATGACCTCTATATAAAAACCGAATCATATCGGGTAACAGGATTAAAAAATAACAGCGTTTGACATATAGCAGAGGCTTTTGATGAAGCGCCAAATTCAACACGTGCGAAAATCTGAAATTCCCTATCGAGAGCTCAATGTAGTTGTTTTTCACTGATTGTCAATAAAGCTTCAGTCAGGCGCTTGGCGTTTTCTGAACGTGCTCGCAAATCTGTTTAGAGTCAAAAGGCGGGATCACATATGAGTTTTTGATCGCGTAGGAAAAGATTCGTTTTGGGTAGATCAACCGCGCATCGCGTAATGCGCCTTCATACTTTTGAGCTATTAGCGGTAAAAATCGTTTTAACGAGATAACCTAAGATACTTACCACCTATAACTGTCAAAACAATCAAAAGACATGGAGTAAGACTGTCTTTTAATTAATCAAATTAAATTCTCTTGCCTTCTGCGTAAAACGATTGAGTGGAATGTTGAGTTTATGCTTTATTTTTGTGACTCGGTTTTTCACTGTTTTAACTGTGATATTAAGTATCTCACTGGCTTCTTCTTCGCTTTTTCCTTCAGCCAACAGTATAAACAATTCAAATTCTGCATTTTTAAGCAACTCTTTCGGATCAACGGATTTTGATACATGAGCGAAGGTGGCAATTTGGTCGATCCGGCCGGACTCGTAATAATAATCCCCACCACTCACTGTTTCTATCGCATCAATTAAAACTTGAGTATCCGATAACTTCGAAACAAATGCGAATGCACCGGCAGCATAGCAGCTGCTAATCGCAGCGATACTATCACGCATACTATAAACAACAATCTTGGCGTCCGGAGAAAGCTCTAATATTTTGGTAATAACCGTGGCACCAGGTAGGTCAGAAAGATTGAGATCTAACACAATGACATCAATCTTTTCTTTTTCTTCAAAATTGAAGTAGTCATCGAGTGATCCTGCACTTAAAACGCATTGCATATCATCAGATAGAATGGTTTCGATACCCTTTCGTAATGCTGCATGATCATCAATAACAGAAACTTTAATCATAATAATTTGTAAACGACTTCTAAGTTAGTAAAAAAAATGTTCCATTATCCAGCGTAATGGGATATATTCCCACTTATTAAGGGATATATTCCCGTTTTGAGCGCAATTCATACAGCGGATGATGGGATCAGTATGAAACAACTATTAATACTACTTGCATTCAATTTCTCAATAAATGCAAACGCAGACCAATTAGAAATTGTACCAGAAAACGAAAAACAATTTGTCATTAAGCCAAGTGAGAAAGTCCATTCACTATCACTCGCTTCTTCGTCACAACACAAACCAGTCACCATCGGCAATATCTCTTTCGCCCCAAAGTTAATAACAGACCATGAGCGAATAAACAATAATCAAATAAAGGCTGCATCTTCTACTTCCAGTTGCCAGGATGTGCTTCATCAGCATAGCTCAGGTATGACGTTGCTGAAATGTCTGAATACACCGCCAAGTAAAGAGTTCAGAGAATTCGTAAGTCGAGCACAAATGTTGGAGATCCGTCTCGCATCCTCGAATCCTGAATCTTCACTTGAGCATTTGATTGATATCCTGGAAGTTCACGACATAAATGAAACAGATATCACTGCCAGCGCACAACATTGCAGTCAATGTAATCCACACGCCATTCTGATTAGCACACCATTTAAGTAGAGGAACAACCATGCTGAAACTGTTATACGTTTTTTTATTACTATTTATCTTTATACCGGCATATGCAGCGGACGAACTTTCAGTCACCGAGGCAAAAGAAAAACTGAAACAAACATTCAATTACTTAAATGTATCGAAATTCTCTGAGGGACCCTTACCCGGTACATATGAGTTAATCACGGGAAATAAAGTGATTTACTTTCATCCTGAAAACGAATTGCTCATTTTTGGAGAAATTTACAATAAGCAAGGTAGATCATTAACTGCGGAAAGTCGCAACGCACATCAACAAGAAAAACTATCTGATCTTGATTTGAATGTCGCGTTAGCAGTCGGTAATGGTGAAAAGAAAATCATTGAATTTACCGATCCAGATTGCCCTTATTGCAGAAAACTTGATTCTTATTTATCAGATAAAACAAACGTCACCCGATTGATCTACTTTTCAATTCCCAAACAAATGCATCCTAAAGCAGATGCGAAAGCTGTTCACGTATTTTGTTCCAACAATCCACAACAGGCATTGAACGATGTATTCGCAAATAGCGTAGAGGAAGAGGCGCTCCTGGACTGCGAGGTAGGTCGAGCTCAATTGACAGAACATAAACGAATCTCTGATGACTTTGGTGTGACCGGGACACCAACGGTTGTCTTGGATAACTCGGTAGTCACCGGGTTTAGACAAGCGCAAATTGCGCGCTATTTGGAATAACAAACTGACGGAGAAATAACATGAAAACCAAATTAGCGTCCCTTCGAAAAAATGCAGGTAAATTCGCTGTAATCACTGGTGGGGCATTGGCTGTAGCAGTATTACCGGAAATGGCCGCTGCGATTACAGCACCTGCTGCGCCAGCAGCGGGTGCTCCAGTTCCACTTGCATACGACATTTATGATGTTGCGGTCAATGGGATTCTCAAAGGACCCATTGGATATGTTGTGGGTATTGCAACGATCGTATTTGGTGCAACACAGTTGATAAAAGCCTGGCCAATTGCATTAATGTCAGTATTAGGTGGCACCGCCATTATCAAGTCAGACACAATTGTGTCTTCTTTGGGCATGATGATTTAAACGGATTTTATCTGGTAACTAAAGCGGCCATCAATTAATGGCCGCTTATTAAGGGGAAAAAATGGAAGTAAGAGTACCAAAACAATTACATATGCCCATTCAGATACTTTGGTTTTATCAAGACGAGTTATTGATCATCGTTTTAATGTATTTAGCAGGTGTCCTGTTCGGTGGTTGGTTTTGGTTGGGTTTAGTGATAGGGCCAGTAATATATATACGTGTAAGTCGATCAAAGCCCAGAGGTTATCTTAAGCATAAACTGATTGAACTTGGATTTTTCAAGCTGAAATATTATCCGTGTAGCTATATTCGAGAATTCAGAGAATGAAAGTAGAGACATATCTGAGTAAGTTTTCCAATGTTGTTCGAGAAAACAAGTTATTAAAATTTGGATTCATTATTTTACTACTAATTACGCTAGTGAATTGGAATGAGGTTAAGAATATCCGCAAAGAGGAGCGACTTGTGCTTATGCCAATAGGTGCGTCCGGCAACCTATGGGTTACTTCGGAAAATGCTTCGGATGACTACATCTTATTTATGTCACGGTACATATTACATCAACTCGGTGATTACACCATTCATACGATTGCAGAACAATTGAATGAATTGAACAAGCATTTTGCGCCAGAGTCATTTGTTGATGCAAAAAATCAATTTCAATCGATTGTCGAAGGCGTTTCCAAATACGGCACATTAGCCTCAACAATAACATTCAATAAAAATGATGTACTCCATGAATCGAGTTTAAAAAAAATAAAAATTAAAGCGACAAAAACACGCTATATGAGTGGCGTAAAAACAGCAGAAGAAGAGAAAAACTACGTGATCATGTATGACATAAGAAATTATCGTTTCTGGATTAAACATATCATGGAGCAAAGCCAGTGAAAATAATTATTGTTTTATTCACGGCTTCTTTTATTTATTCAAGTGGACTGTTAGCGGAAGAATATTCATTATTGCCAGAAGTTGTGCAGAAAGTGCCACTTAGCTCAACAGATGTTAATAGGGTGAATTGCAAAAATGGTGCAATAACGGATGTTGTTTTTTCCAAAGAAAAAGGAATAGAGGTAAAACAATCTGGTAGTAATGCTTACATAAAATATACGATCAAAGTAGTCGGTAATCAAGAGCAATATATTCAAAGACCGACAGAGTTTCATATTGTGTGTGATGAAGAAATTTATACATTGATTGCTGAACCACGCCCCGGCGGACCAGTTATCGTCAGATTAAGCAATAACGAGCGTAACCGTCTTAAACGAAATGTGGAGAAGGCGAAAGGAATTCCAAAAGAGCAACTTATCGTAACGTTAAGTAAACAAGTATTAACACAGGATTATGATCCTGGGCATCGTGTGCAAAAGCAGACTGAAGAAATCAGACTATTTAACGAAGTTGTCCTGACGAAAATAACCGACGTTCATGCCGATGGATGGGGAATGAAGGCATCAGAGTATCTGATCGTCGCAAAAAAAGATCTACAAAAAATCAATGAAAGGGAGTTCTTAAACACAAAACTGGGCAATAAAATTATTGGTGTCACCGTGCATCCGCAATCGTTAAAGAAAAATGAAAAAGCCAGGGTGATTATCATCAATGAGGTGAATCAATGAACGCCATACGGGAAAAAAAATGGGAGACGTTGAAGCCTGAAACACGAAAAAAAATCGTTCAATTAGCCATGTTATTGTTGTTTGTGGTGGTTGGAACCCTTTATTTCTATGGGAAAGAAAATCAAACGGTAAACAATCAAGTAACCGAACAATATCAGGCGTTGGAAGTTGATGGGAAACTGTTTGAAGACGACCTCAATCAAACGCTTACAAAGTCACGTTCGGAAGCTCTACAACGGGATAATGTGCAAAATGAAAAAATAGCCGAGCAGTCGAAAAAACTCGAAGAACAAAAAAATGAAATGGAGGCATTAAAGGCATTATTAGCAGGGTTTGAAGCGAGGGCTACAGAAGATGACACGTCATTATCAGAACCGACGGTTAACTATCCACCGTCGCCATTTCCAAATAATATGGCAAATGTTAACGCTGATCAGTTACAGCCAACAATCGAACAAGAGTCGCCTGCATTAATCGGTGGTATAGAACATATAAAAATAGAAAAACCACTAATAACAGAAAATAAGAATAAAAAGGGCAGAAAAATCTATCTGCCACCATCTTTTATGCAGGCGACTCTTCTAACAGGCATGGACGCGTCAACAACTGAAGGCGCAAATGAACACCCACAACCATTAATGATACGTGTACAGGAGCCCGCGGTATTACCGAATGCCATTAAAACAGATCTTCAGGGTTGTTTTGTGGTTGCCCATGGTTTTGGTGCACTTAACAAAGAACGTATCGAAACCCGTTTAGTTTCACTCAACTGTCTTTCAAAGAATGGGAATGCAATTATCGATACGGCGGTAAAAGGCTATGTGACAGATAATAGCGATGGAAAGTCAGGGTTAAAAGGCTTGGTCGTATCTAAACAAGGGGCACATCTAGCGCGGGTATTTGCAGCAGGCGTATTTGGTGGCATTGGCAAAGTCGCAGAACAAAAAGGCCAAACCGTAACAGTTGGGCCGGTAACAACCACTACGTCGTTAAATCCTGGTGATGCTATTACAGCGGGTATTGGTAGTGGTATCGCCGACTCATCCAAAGACCTGAGAAAATTCTTTCTGGATCTCGCCAAACAGGCATCACCAGTAATTTCGGTTGGTCCGGCGAAAAAACTCACGGTCGTGATCACGGAAGGTGTTTGGCTAGACATAAGAGAAAACAAGGATGCTTAAAATATTATCAGTGGCCATTATCTTTACGTGTACGCTAAGCGCATGCGCAGCCTATAAACTTCAACATGACACGGTTTGTGAAGAAATATCTGATTATGGTAGCAGGTGTTATAGGCGCTAATAAATAAGCAGTTAACAAGTCACGATACCGGAACTGAAAGTGACGAGCGGATATACGAGAAAAACGAAATGCATAAAACTAACATAATTATACTTACCCTATTTATAAGTGTCCTCAGTGCTTGCAGTATTATGCCTTACAATGAAAAATTTGCCTGCGAGGATAACGCGGACTATGGCAAATGTACCAATGTAAACGGAGCCTACCGTGAATCAATCACTGGCGAAGACGCCGGGCCGTCCATCAAGAAGGACAATACATCAGCGGTTAAGTCTCATGCTAAATCGATGATTGACGACGATGAATTCTGGCATGATGAACCGGGTTCTGACGAAATACAAAAACAAAAAACCCGCATTAAACAATCAGCCGACAGGGAACAAAAGACGTTATCCCCGAGATTCAGCTATCAGCAGGAGGTATATAAAAAGCTTAAGAATATCATCACGGAAACACCTGCACCGATGGTAAAACAAGCCACTCAGGTAAGAACGTTAATCCTGTCTTATAGTGTAAATCGTGAAGACATTAAAGAACTTTATATGCCGCGTTATGTGTTTTATTTGCTGGATGAAAGCGAATGGATACTGGGAAATTACCTGAATAAAAAGTCCGGCACTACACAAGTCATTTTTACCGAAGAGGAGTAGACCTTAGTGTACAAGAAATTAACAAACTACTTTTCTCACGGTGGTGGCCTTAAAACAAATGAGTATGATACGTCATTGTCACGTAATCCATTTTCGCACTGGTTTCCCTATGTTGCGTATGATGATATCGATGGCAGTTACCTCAATGACGATGGTAGCTATGGTTTTATTTATGAATGCGATCCACATGCATTTAGCGGTCTTCGAGAAATCAATATATTGGAAGGTATGCTGTCAAAGCGCTATCCTGATAATACATTAATACAGGTTAGTTTATTTGCAGATAATAACATAAATGATTTTTTGCAAAGATATGAGTCGAGCAAGACACGTGCTGAGGATTTAATCAAAAAAAATATTGAGGAACTTAGTCGACATTATTTGAAAAACACAGAAGGAAGTCCGCAGTTAAACGGAATACCCGTACGGAATTTTCGACTGCTGTTTTCCATAAAATCAGCAGACAAATTACCTATCGACATTGTGGCAAATTTTAGAGATGCATTAATTGGTGCAAAGCTAAATCCCCGCCCGGTAAATGCAGGTGAGTTATTGTCCTATTTACGTTGCATTATTAATGGTAATAAATCATTCAATGAAACCCACTATGATCAATTAATGCCCCTCAATAAACAGATCGTAAATGCAGAAACCGTCATTAAATTTGATGATCAATCTGAGCTTGATTTGCAGTTAGGGGATCGATTTGCGCGATGTTTAACACCCAAGCTGCTGCCGGGATCAACAAATATATTAAAAGCTAATAAAATGGTAGGCGGCATTATGGGAGTGGAAGACGATAGTGAACAAATTAATGCGCCATTTTTGTTTAACGTAACTATTCTGCCAGAAAGCGGCTTTAAATCAGAGATTCAGAAAAAAGCACAAATCATGATGGCTCAAAGACCCGCGTCCAGCGTGTCCGCCCAATTAAAAAAACGCGTGGAAGAACTAAGTTGGGCGTTGGATAAAGTGGAGAACACAGAATTTGTGCGCATCATACCATCATTGTGGATTTTTGGTGAATCGAAAGAACATGTTCGCGACGTAACTTCAACAGCAAAGAGAATATGGGAGTCAAGCCATGACTTCTTGATGCAAGAAGAAAGAGGGTATTCCCTGACGGTAATGCTATTCCTTTCTTTACCTTTCGGATTACGTATCACCAAAGATAATATCAATCTGCTCGAGAGAGATTTTCCTGTGTCGGTGGATGCAGCGGTTAGGATGATACCCATTCAAGCAGATTTCAAAGGCACATCAAACGCCATATTACCTTTTGTAGGAAGAAAGGGCCAAGTAATTGGCATAGATTTATTCGACAAACGGGTAAATAACCACAATTTTCTAATAACTGCCGGAAGTGGTTCAGGTAAGTCTTTTACACTAAATTATATCGTTGCCAATTATTTCGCATCTGGCGCCTTGATACGATTAATTGACGTGGGATACAGCTATAAAAAGTTATGCTCAATTGTGGGCGGTCGATATCTGGATTTTGGCAAAGAGCATATTTGCATAAATCCATTTCACTCCATGGCCAATGACGCAGAAGACCGCAGTAATGACATGCAAGCCACGGCAAACGTCCTATCGGAAATGGTGTATTCAGCGAGTGGACAACAGATGACGGAGACGGAATGGACGCTGATTAAAGATGCGGTGACTTGGGCAATAAATGAGGATGGCGGGGAGTACGGTGTTGATGGGGTATATCGGTATTTAAGTCAATACCCAACATACGTTGATGACAAGGAAAAAGTCACCGAAGCGATTAGCACATTAGCAAAAGTCATGGCGTTTAATCTAAGAGATTTTGTTACCGGAGGGAGGTATGGCAGGTATTTCAACGGAAAGACAACATTTGATATTTCCAATGACGAGTTCGTTGTTTTGGAACTCGAAAAGCTTAAATCTCAAAAAGAGTTATTTAAAGTTGTGACGTTGCAAGTCGCCAACGCCTGCACCCAGGATCTATACCAGTCAGATAGAGAAAGAAAACGCTTTATCTTATTTGAAGAGGCCTATCAATTTTTCAAAAAAGAAAGTGGTGCGCATAATCAAGGTAATGAACGCATTGGCCAAATCATTGAAGAAGGTTATCGTCGTGCACGAAAATATGGTGGTTCATTTGGTATCGTGACGCAATCAATGAACGACTTAAAATCCTTTGGTTCCTCTGGTGCGGTTATAAGAAACAATAGTGCATTTAAAATACTGCTTGAAGCCGATGACTATGAAGAAGCCGGACGCGACGGAGCCATAAATTACGAAGGTCTGGCTTTGGAGTTGCTCAAATCAGTGAGAAACAATAAACCCAAGTATTCAGAAATATTTTTTGATACACCATACGGTATGGGTATTGGAAGACTATTTGTCGACAAGTGGACATATTGGATAAACACTTCTGAAGCCAGCGAAGTAAGAGCCTACGAAAAACTGACAACAAACAATAAAACACCATTAGAAGCATTGACCGAATTATCGGGTATCTAAATGTTACATAGCGTATATGTCCTACTCATACTTTTTTTGATGGGTGTTGTAAAACCGGTATCAGCAGTAGATCCAACCACACAAGCGAGTGGGATCAATAGCTCAATAAAAACCTATGCGGGCAGCAAACAGAGTTTGAATGCCAACTTACTTAAGCCATTAACGAGTCCCGCACAAATGACAGCGTTTGATGGAAATACATTTGACGTGGAAATGGGTTGTGAAGGCGAAAAGAAAGCACTGGAAATGACCATTATGCCAGGTGCATCAGGTGATATTAACCCATTAATCATAGCTCAGGATACAACGGACGATGGAACACTCAACGAAATTATGACATTACCCTTTGAAGTATCTGGAATATGTGCAAACGGTGTTATGAGCTGCGCGTCGGGTAACTGGACAGGTTGTTCATCATACCAATGGGGAACAAATGCAATCGGTGCATTGGAACTGAATGCCGTAGGCATAAAAGAGTTAGGTGGTTGTTATTGTATTAACAATCACTGCGGTAACAATTTGTTGCTCACTAATATGAATAATATCGCAGGTGATTTAATGTCGGGAGCAATGGCGGCCATTACCAAAGCAAATCAGAAATACACACCCACTAGAATGAAAGTTGAGGGTAATCTGGCGACCTATTATAAACAAAAGATTGTGGACTGTTCTTCACCCAGTGTTGTGGAGGCACAGCTGTACAGCTCACCGGATGCAATTGCACCAGCCGCATTCAGTGAACGTGGCACAAATGATACTTATGATTTGATTACCAATTCAGCAGCGGCAGACGAAATACAGACTGATATACAGACCTGCAGTATAAATCGTCATATCTCACTGACATTAGACTATATAGACGTGCCATCTTGCGAGCCCGGTACATGGTTTAGTGTGGCCACGACGGCAGCCAATTTCGATACAGCAGGAGACAATGCTTGGTTAGAATCGCAAGCGTATTGTGATCCAACAGGTCCCCTGAAGATTCGGGTACGCGCTTGGGACGGCGGTGGACGAGGCGCATGCAATGATGCAATGGGGGCAGATGGCGAAGGTTTTGTGACATTAACTATGCCGGAAAATGACAGTATCTCCAATGGCTATGTGATGACGCGGCCAAATTTGAGACGACGCAGCTGTTATTGGGTACCGGTGTTCTATTCCGGTTCCTGCGTATCAGCGGATGGTGGGTGTAATTATTCATTTACATTTTATAACGGGAACCACAATTTCATCGATTTAGATTATCCATTATATGCAGAATATTATCCCCAAAGCTGTGCCGAGCTTAGCGCGGACTCAACATTTATCTCAAACACAAATTGTGTCGATCTACCACCGGGTGGCAGTGTTTTGCATTTCACCAAAATGACCATCAGTCATTCGTTTATTCGTCCGCATGTCACACCGACACCCAATATAGATTCATGCAGAAGAGATACGGAAGTCATCGACGATAATTGTTCTGCACGCGCTAGCGACTCGGAATGTAGTTTAATTCAGGAACGCTGGGATGGCATAACCACAATTGATAATTACCAACCAACTGGTGTTCAACCATTACCCGGTACGGTCGCCATCAGCGATGGTTTATGCACTCTCGACATTACCAGAGATTACTGGGTAAAAAATCGGGAATATCGCTGTAAAAACGGGCTGACATACGACTATAACAACATTCTAAATCGGGCTGGTACCGTAATCGACAGTGTTGACACGTCAACTGGAAACTATGCAGATAAACAATTAAACGACGGCACATGGCAGGCATCCGCAGGGAGTATTGCCGAAATATCCAGTGTCACCACACCGAGTGAATGTGTCACTGCGTGTAAAACAAAACGCGCTAGAAAAAATACTGACTCAGGAACCTATGGTGTGACATCTGATTTAAGAGTATCAGATATTACTTATGACTATTCTTATAAGGAATGTGTTGACAATGTTTGTCCATTAGCGGCGGGTGAAGAGGAGGTTAAGTCGTGTGACTGTTTAAATGAATTTGGCGAAGCAACAGCGACTATGCAAGCAATGAGATTAGGCTCGAGAGACTTAATATGTACAAGTGGAAATCCTCAATTACCCTAATACTCATACTATGGATGAGTGTTGTTAGCACGACTCAAGCAGAAATAATCTGCACCCAAGACCTAAATGGTGATGGGGCTTCAGATGCCCCTGGTGAGTCAGCGACATGTTTAAGCAAAGCTGATGGACAATTATGTCCGATCGGTACTGCATCTTGTGTTTTAAATAAACCGGTTTGTACCTTAGACCCAGCATTGCCATGCAGTGTAACTGGTGAATGCGCCCGATCCACGGCCTGTGTCGACAATTCTACAGTCGGTACTTTGATATATATCATTCCGGATGCACAGCAAGGCACCCCAATAATCACACCATTCACACAAATCACTTCAATGACATTATTGGAATTATACAAAGGGCCATGTGAAGAAGGATTGACGTATGGATTTAATGGAAACGTCGCACATGTTAATCCTCAGTTTTGTATTGCAAAATTTTCCATTACGGGCATCTATGGCAATTATCAATGCCCGCTCACCGGTATGAGTTATGACGACAGTGGGCCGTGCGTGACGGCATGTGCAGAAAAACAAGCCTGTACAGTTGAAAGCTATACCTGTCCCTTAGGTGATCATCCGTGTATGGATAATGCCGGAACCATGCAATGTTCACCCAATGTTTGTACCGATTTAAGCGTGTTACCACCAGAAGTTGTTCCCACGGATACACGAATGTTAATTGACGATGGTGCACGAAGTGTAGACGGTGCGTGTTTGGCGGAAATTAATATATTCGCGGGCCGACCAATGGATTGCAAAGTGGAGGGTGTGGGCAGTGCATTCCAGGATTGTTGCAGCAAAGGCGAAGAAATTATTCAGGATAACATTTCTGGTTTCCAAGAAGCCGAATTAGCAGTTGACGCAATTGCCGCTATTGCAACGGCTTCGTATGAAGCCTATGCCGCATATTCAGCCTATACAGCTGCAGGTTTAACCGCCGAAGCCAGTTCCGCAGGAATGCTCGCGTTCGAAAATGCAATGATTGCTGCTGGACCCGCCATGCTTTATGCAGCTGCCGCGATTGTTGTTATTAACTATATTGCCAGCGCTTGTACGCAAGGTGATTTGGAAACATCTACATCTGATGCATCTGGTATGTGTAGTTATATAGGTAAACGCTGCACGGAAAAATGGGCGGGGGAGTGCGTGCAAAAGGTCAAAATGTTTTGTTGTTTTAATACCAAACTGGGACGAATTATTCATGAACAAGGTAGGGCTCAGTTAAAAACCTTTGCCTCAATACCTGGCGGCGTATTTGGTACGCCAGAAATACCCGATTGTCGGGGATTCAAACCAGATGAATTTCAAGCGCTGGATTTTTCTCAAATTGACATGAGTGAATATTATTCTGATTTACAGAATGCCGCTGCAGAAACCATTACCATCAACAATACCATTCAAACTAATATCGAAGGTAAGGTTAATGCCATTCCCTAAAGCATTAGTACTTATCATGGGGTTATTGACATCGTTTCGTGTATTTACGATGGAGATCATCGTTGGGCAGACCTATCCAGTAAATGAAACAAGTGCGTTAAAAGAAATCGAACAACGAGTAAAGCGTGTCGGATGGAACAAATTGATTAGCCAGCAGCGTATTATGGAAGCAATTGATCTAAATCCACAGAGATTACCACGAGCACATGTAAATAAAACGAGAATTTATTATCCTTTTTATACACTGGAAATGGATATAACAGATCCATCAGGCAATGTCCTTTACCCAAAAGGATTTAAATATAATCCGCTGGACTATTTTTATATGCCCGGTCGTGTTGTTGTTATTGGTCATGAGGAAGAAGATATTGACTGGTTAAAACGAAACTATCAGAAAGGTGATAGGGTTATCACCGCAGGCGGTGATGTAAATAAAATATCAAACGCAATTAAAACGTCAGTATTTAAGTATGATAAAAAAATGCGAGATCGCATGGGCGTCGTGTCAGTGCCGTCGATTGTCGTGCAAAAAAAAAATGCGTTTGAAATAGCAGAATATCACCTAATAGACATCAAATGATTTCCAAGCAAATTTATTACCTCACAATATGTTTACTATTGACTCTCGGTGAGAGTCAAGCGGGACGTTGCGGTCCACCAATTAATCCAGTAACCGACGTTAATTGGCAATGTATTTTCCCGATCCGAACCGGCGGAGTGGTAGAGTTTTCCGCAGGTCAAAGAGATCCAAGCAATAGCACAGAAGATGTCACATGTACGTGCATGAAAGGGCCAGTGCCTTACCTGGGGATAACCGTAAGCTATTGGGAGCCATTTGCAATTATGGATTCGGTCACAGATCCATGGTGTTTTATGCCTTTGGCCACGACGATATCAGCCGGGCAACCAGGAAGATTGGGTGGTACGTATAGCAGAACTGAAACAGGTACGCTGAGTTTTGCACAAGTGCATTACTATAAATTTCCGGTATTCAATTTATTGGACATGTTTACCGATTTGCCGTGTAACGACACCGAAGTGGAATTTGACTTGGCCATGATGACTGAAGTTGTACCAACCTGGAATGATGAGATCATGGCACTCGTACTAGATCCGGAAGCGGTGCTTTTTGGCAATCCGGCAACACAAATCGCTTGTTCTGCGGATGTATCATCGATAGTTACCCGAGATAAGCCATTGGATCAATTGTTCTGGTGTATGGGGTCATGGGGTAGCGCTTATCCAATAGCGGGAACATCAAATAACAGCGATTTTATTGAAGCAAATGCAGCTATTGCAGCAAAAGGTATTTATATGATGGCGCGCTCCAGTTTATTAAAGGATCGGGCAATCAGTGTCTGCGGCGCATCGTATAGTCCAATCTGGCGGAAAAGTCACTACAAAATGCAATTAATGAAACCTGTTAGAGACAGTCAATGTAGAGTCATTGGTGAACCCGGGTTGTTATGGACGCATGGAAAAAATAGACCGTACGCTGGCGATAACTTTTCCTGGTTGTTGTTTCGTAAGAATCGATGCTGTGTGGGGTATTGATAATGCTATTTAAAAAACTTGTCACTTTATCGATGTTTGGATGGTTGTTTTCTCCAAACACAATGGCTAATGATTACTCGTTCGATGAATCCAAACTCAATACACTGGTGGAACAAACAAAAAGAAATTCTCAGGCGGAGGAAATACAGAGACGCGCAAAAATGCTAAAGGATAGCGTAGTCAATAGTGTTGTAAAGCACGCAAATCCATTTTCAGAAGAAAAAAAAGAGTCGCAGCAAAGAAACGGCATTTTATATGTATTTATTTCGAAAAGCGTCCCGTTAAACACCTTGCGTCGTTATGCAAAAGAAATCAATAAACGACAACTTGGTACTATGGTTATTAATGGATTTGTAGACAGCGCAGATAACATCAAACCAACAATGGCATTTACCGCAAGTGTTATCAAAGCGGACGAAAGCTGTGAAGGAAGTCAATGTCGAATGCTAAATGTAGCAGTCGATATTAATCCAATATTGTTTCAAAAATATAATATAAAAAGCGTGCCAGCATTTGTTTATTCAGAGGTCAAACAAGAAACATTTTGTGAAGAGGATATGAAGTCGGTGAATGATGCAATTGTTGTCTATGGCGATTCCGATATTTATTATGCATTGGAGCAAATCAACCAGCACAAACCAAACAAGGAAATTGCACAGATACTGGGGGAGAAACATCAGTTATGAATGTAAACAAAAAATACACCATTCGATTGGCATTGTTTTTAGCGCTATCGATGGTGACATTTATGATTGTCGGTAAACTTACTATCGTTGCCACTGATTCAATAAACGCAAACGTACTGTGGGTAACAGATGATACCCCAAAAAAAGGGGATTACGTAAATTACACGCTTGATCCTAATGTTGTTGACAATAAAAACATCACAGTGACTAAAAAAGTCGTTTGTGTTGAAGGTGATCGACTCGTCAACAAAGGCCCGCGATTTTACTGTAATGGCCAAGCGATTGGTACTGCGAAAGCAAAAGGTCGCAAGAAGCAAGTACTTAAACAATTTGTTTGGGACGGTGAAATACCCAAGGGTATGTTTTTCTTGTCTGGTGAACACAAAGACAGTTTTGATTCCAAATACTGGGGATTTGCTTTAGTCGGAAAAACTACCAAAGTCATAAAAATATTATAAATGATAAACCTAAATACGTTATATATTTTTGTTGTAGTTAGCTGCTTTTCGATATCAGTATTATCTGCGAATGAAGAAAAACGCGGTTGGTATTGGTATGCAGAAATTAAGAAAACAGAACAATTAGAAGAGCGAATGGAATTGCCACCGCCACCGCCATTGTCCGACATCATGCAAATGCACCCAGACGATATCGCCGGTTTAATCGATAATTATCATAAACAGTTTGTCTGGCGACCAACTGAGGAAAACGCGGTGAATTATTTGACAATACAGGATGCTGCCAGAAGAAAATCGTTGGCCGTCAGTGCCGTCCAACAGATAGCGATAAAGACACATCCGGAATATGATGCATCAAAAGATTATCCACTAAATAACGTGGGTAATACAACGTATTTGTCAAATCGAAAAAGTGAGATCGAACAAAGATTGTGGTCAGAGAATCAAAATTATGGATTTATTTATTTTTCACAGCGTAGTTGTCCCTATTGCCCAACACAAACGGATATTCTAAATCTCTATAGTGAAAAGTATGGATGGCAAATCAAGCAGATTGATATTGATGAGCGACTGGATTTGGCTACGCGATTCAATATTACTTATGCACCGGCCATCTTACTCATCAAGCGTGATTCGCCGTTGTGGCAGCCGGTATCTACAGGCTTGGCGACATTGCCGCAACTGGAAGAAAGTGCGTATCGTTCAATTCGGTTGCTTAATAATGAAATCGATCCATCGCAATATTTTATGCTGGAAACAGATCATGGTAATGCGTTTGATCCAGCGCTACAAAAAGGTATAGCTCGATGAAAAATCTAATAATCCTTTTACTCGGGGTGTTGATCCACACTTCCGTCATCGCAGATCCCTGGATAGATGATTGGATGGGAAACAAAACAGCGACAACAACAGCAACCGGGGCAGGGCACTTTAAAGGATCACAACGAGGATTTGCCAGTGGCGGTAGTTTATCCGCCCGGTGGCCCATGTCAACGGAATACCCAATAACAATCGCACCGCCAAAAATTAACGCAGGTTGTGGTGGCATTGATGTATATCTCGGGGGCATAAGCTATCTTGATCCTGAATACCTGATGAGTAAATTACAAGGTGTGTTAACAGCAGCGCCGTTCGTGGCTTTCGACATGGCATTAAAAACCATGTGTATATCCTGCGCACAAACAATGAAGGATGTGGAGCAGTTGATGAATTATATCAACGGCCTCAATCTAAACGAGTGCGCACTATCAAAAACATTGGTAACGTCTGTGGTTCAGAAAGACGACCCCACCATTATGTCACAAATGTGGAATGAGATAGCACAGGGGCAATCATTGAATCTGGGTGGTTCAAAAAATCCCACTGATTATAGTTCACAACGAGAATCTGCCACTGGCAACTCACCAACAGACTTGTCATCCGCTATCGCGGACTGCCCGACAAATTTCAGAGAAGTATTTGCTGTCGGTTCACTGGTCAATAATGTTGCAACAAAAGCCGGTTTAACCAACTATGCAGAGTTTATTCGGGGTTACGTTGGAGATGTTATGATCAGCTATGATGCCGGCGCAAAAATGTATAACTTCCAGGAGATTGAAGTCTGTCCAAAGAATAAGTCCATGGATTTGGATGCGTTTGTCTTTGGGCGTATACAAAAAAGGCGTCTAGCAGACAATGTTTGTGCTGCAGACGGCGGGACAACACTGATCACGCATACCGGCAATCGCTTGAGTTCAATTATGAACAATTACCGCAATGGTGTAGCTTTAGCTGATCCCGAAAAAGCATTTCTTAACGAAGTACCACTACCTATAGATTACATGCTTAGACGTGCCATATTGACTGGTGCAACTGATTCAGCGGTAGCTATTTGGAAAGAGCCCATTGCGTTTCTTTATGCAGGCTCTGTCATCTCTGATTTACTAACCCGAACGTCCAGCATGTTAGACATTGCTAAACGTGCAGCGAAACAACCTGGCGTAAAAGTAGGAGGTAGCCCCGATAACTGTAACCGGGAAGTGATAAGCCCAGCACTTGCCTTTGTGGAAAAGCTTGACGATCGCTTATGGAAAATGCGTACCGAAGTCAGTCGCTTGTCTGCGGAAAAAACACAGGAAATTATTTCAAATGCCAAGTTAGCGGTAACCGAGTATCAACTGCTGAACGAGCAACATTCTCGAATAAAACAGAATATTCTATCTGATTAAGTGATCGCCTTGACGAAATTCATTATTAGACATCTTGTTTTAATGCTTTTCTTGGCATTGCCAATAAGCGGTTATGCGTATGAAGCAGAGTATTATACCTACAATGGCTTTCAGGAAACGGTTGATGCATTTACCCGTATTTCATTCATTTTCAATGATACCGATTACAGTAGTCTCTTTTATACTGCCGCAATACTGGGTGTGGTGATCGGTGGCATAGCTGTATTTGGTAAAGGTCTAGCGGGACAGAAAGTGAATCCGTTAGCCTGGTTATTACCCATCATGTTTGGTGTATTGGTATATCAGGCACTAATCATCCCCAAGGATAAAATACACATTTACGATGATGTACTAAACGCATATCAAGCAGTAAATGGTGTGCCCGATGGCATTATTTTAATGGCATCATTATTAAACAAAGTCGAAAGAATATTTATTGATATTGTTGATACCAATACCGTTAACCCCTGGGCGGACTACGAAGCGGAAGCGGGTGGTATATCGTTTAAATTGATCCAGAAAGCAACCGGGCAATACATTGATGTACAGGATGCGTATTTAACAAAATCAATTAAGCAGTACTATAACGATTGCGGTATTTTGTCACTGGGCATACCGGGATCAACAGTGACGCTAAATGAGTTACGTCGCGGCACCACGGATATGTTGGCAACACTGGAGAAAATGAATTCGCCTGCGTTATCCACCAAATACTATACTCCTGCAGCCAAATCGGGAAATCTCGTGACATGTCAGGCAGCCTGGACAAGCATAAAAGTTTTACTTACGAATGTTACTACCTGGAATGAACCCACCAATGCAGTTTGCGCCAAAGCGGGATTCAATCCAGGCGATGCAAATCAAATAACCAAATGCAAAATCCAACTTGCCAAAGCACAGGAAGTGTATGGGCTGGTCGGTGGAAGCGCTGTTAACTTTATCCGCAACAGTTATCTATCGAATACGATTCTGGAAGAAACGATGTCAGGATCACAAGATACTGCGCAAACCATGTTGGCAAATCGAAACATCATGATGCAAGGAATTGGAAGTGGGGCAATGATCAATGAATGGATGCCTCGAATTCGAGCTTGGATGCTGACAATTATCCTTGGCTTAACGCCATTAATAAGCATATTTATCATAACACCACTGTTTTCAAAAGCTGCGATGTTACTCGGGGGTATGCTGATATGGTTTACCACCTGGAGTATCATCGATATCGTTATGCACGGAGGTGCAGTAGATGCATCCTGGCGAGCGTTCGAACAAATTCAGGATTTTCAGATGGGTTTAGATGCCATCTGGTTATCACCCGAAGCCTCTGTGCAATCACTGGGTGTTTTTGGTCAGTCACGTTTAGTTGCATTAGGCTTATCCGGTGCGATCGTCGCAGCATTATTTAAATTATCAATAGGTTCATCCATTGCGTCAGCGGGCTCAAATGTTGCCGGGAGTATCTATAGCCAAGGGGGGCAATCGGCATCAACAGTTGCCACATCCGAAGGTCAGGGTACTTTAACAATGCGCAGCACAGATGGGTTATCTGCGGCAGTTAATCATGGGTTGCATGGTACGGATGGCATGGTGAGTTCCAGTGCCTATTCAGAATCAACCGGTATAAATTCAAATAAAACGCAGATTAACAGCGGAATGGCCCAAGATCATAATATAGGCACCTTGTCAGAAAAAGTTGGTGCCATGAATACCATGCCGGTGGATAAAGTAACGGCTGCATCAAATATATTAAAAATGTATGGCAAAGACGCTAACACTGAAAACATTCAAGCATTACAGTCGGGTGTTAATGAAATAAATGCCACCAAAGGGCTCACTGAACCAGGTGCGTATCGTAATGCATTATCGCGCGTATTCGGAAAAGACGTGTTAAGCGACGATGATGCATTTATGCAAGCTGCAATATTTCAACAAACATTCGGCAATCTGGACAGCGTTAATTCTGCAGCATCATTAGATAAAACAGCAAGAACGATCGGTGATGAAGTATATGACAAAACCGGTAAATACCCCAGTCAGCCGGTCATTATGGATAATCTGCGAAGTTTTCAACATGGCAATACAATCGGGCAGATTAATGCAATGGAAGGCGATGGTGGGGCCTGGGAACAACATCAAACTAATAGCCACATTAAATCAACCGCAATGTTGGGTGCAGAAGTGGGGGCGTTTGAAGACAACAATATTTCGGCGAAAGTCGCTTATCAAGCACAAGGTCAAAAATCTGCAGCAGAAAATATTGGACTCGCAAAAACGTTGTCGGAATACGGCCTACAGCCATTTATGTTAGCTGCACAAAAAGATGAATCCATGAAACTGTCAGAAGCAAACGCGTGGAATGACCACTTGGTCAATGATGTGTTTAAAGGCAATGTTAAAGACACACAGGATTTTATGGCCTTACCTAATGTAGCAGAAAACTATGCAAAAGCTGCCAGAATCAATTGGGTGGCGAATACCTTTTTTGATGGTGATGTATACAAAGCCACATCGGCATTGGGATCTACTGACGAGCAATTTACTATTGCTGCCGAGAAGATTCGCGAATTTGCGAACAATAATCCCGGACAATTTAGCAAGGAACAGTTGGATATCATCAATGATGCAGACTACATGAGTATTCGCTTGAATCACGATGGTGAAGGCAATTTCTCCAATATTCAGGGCTATAGTGGAACGGATATGGAACAACACAAGTCATCTACGATGGATTTAAGCCATACCGAGAATGCCGGTAGTCGTTTATATGATAATACCATTAGGGAAGCATTGATGGGCAATAATTCTGACAGTTTCGATCTGGCACAGAACACCGTCATTAAAAACCGAACTGATCCGGAATATCGTAGTTCCTTCATGGCCGAATGGACAGAGGAAATAGAAAAATATGCAACAGCAAATTCGGTGGATACAACAAGTTTAAGTATTCAGGGGCGCGTGGGTGTTGGAGGAGAAATGGAAAGCAATGAAGGTAGTAGAAAAGGTGGCATCATTGGCCAAGTAGCCGACATGATAGGCTTAAAAGTCACTGGTGAAGCAGAAGCTGGGAAGCAATGGACAGATCACACGTATTTTAATACGACACGTTCAGCACTTGAGCAAACATACACATCATTGGAAACCGAGTCTTGGGAATACGCTCAACAAGCATCAAACAATTTAACACAACAACAGGAAATATTCGCCAACACATTTGCGAGCCGTTTAAGGTCCTTTAACGATGGCTTAGTTAACGAAATATCAACTCGTTCAGTCGATGATGCTGATGGTAATGCCATGATGTCAATCGCCGATTCTGCAGAAGATAATAAAACTGGAAAAATTATACGATGAAAAAATATATCGGATTAACGATCATAAGTACGATATTACTTGTTTCGTGTGCTGATGAAACGGATAACGCCAATAATATGTATAACCAGATAGAGGAAAAGACCACGCAACTAAGAGCATACATTTGTGAGACCAATAATGAATCACTCGTTGGTTGCTGGGTAACAGAACAATGTAGCCTGTCTTATATAGGCACAGGCGGTGTGCAAACCTATACTGCGGCTTCAATTTCAATTCAGAAAAATGGATATCTGGTTGAAAAAATATCGCGCTATGACAACAGTGACTGTAACGGTACTCCAATCAGTGAAAACGAATTTACAGCGACACAATTTAATAAAGACTATCAACTCCTTGAGTCAATTACATTGAGTGATGGCATCACAGCACAAACTATAAAATTCATATTAAACGACAATAGTCATTCATTTGGATTGTTCAATATCCAAAATAACCGATTATGTTTTATGCCCGGCATGATAAAAAACCAGCCAGGGTTGGCCGCCTTAAACCTACCGATTAATTCAAAAAATGATCTCGTCAAGGAAATCGATTATCAAAGTTGTATGACTTATCAGGAGGTAAAATGAACAGTGAAATGCAGGAAGAAGCACAAGCAGGGCAGACGACAAACACACGCTTAATCGCATTGCTGGACAAGATCCAGGATCAACAATGTCAAAGCTATACGTTACAACGTGAAGAACTGAATCTCAAGAAACGCAAGACCTGGTTATATGCCGTTATTTTTGGTTTGCCCATGATGATTTACGTGTTAAGTACCTTCGGTGTGATCCGGGATCAATTATTCAATGGTGAAGCCTATGCCGCTTTAATCCGGATTCAAGGGCCAATCATGCCGGAGACAGCAGCCTCGGCCACAACGATCGTGCCGGCCATCGAGCGCGCTTGTGAAGATGATAAGGCAAAAAGCCTGTTAATCAAAATTAATTCTCCGGGTGGTTCACCCGTGCAATCGGATCAAATTTATGATGCGATTAATCATTGCCGGGAAAAAACAGGTAAACAGATTATTGCCGTGGGCGAAGACATGATGACATCTGGTGCCTACTGGATCGCCTCAGCTGCAGATAAAATATTCGCTAATGCATCTTCCCTCACTGGCTCTATCGGTGTCAAGATGGAAGGCTTTGGTGTGGATCTCTCCCAGTACCTGGCTAATTACGGACTCGAGCGACGTGTACAAACTGCCGGGCAAAATAAAAACCGCAGTGATATGTTTTTACCGCTTACCGAGCAGGATAGCGCGAAAACACAAACCATCCTGTCGGAATTGCATGAAAACTTCAAACAAGCAGTATTAAAGGGCCGCAAGGATATAATCACCAGTGATCACAAACTGGCGTTCAGTGGCGATTACTGGACGGGGAGTAGGGCGCTGGCATTGGGCTTGATTGATGATGTAAAAGATATGTCTCAGGTGATGCAGGATGTTTTACAAGTAGAACATTTACTGGACTATTCACCCCGTCCATCAATCATGGATAGTTTAAAAAATTCCATGCGTGTTGAAACGTTGATGGATGATGTGTTTCAGTATTTTTCAGAAAACCATCCACGTTATGTGGCGATGTGAGATTAAGCAGTTATCACTGTGTATACTCATGGGGCTTATCCCATTGAATCTCGCCTTTGCGTACTGCTGGGAAGAGGCAAGTACCAGATACAACGTGCCTGTGCCGCTTCTTAAAGCTATTACGGAAGTGGAAAGTAATTTTAATCCAAAAGCCCGTGAAATATTAAAAGATTCAGAGTCGATTGGATTAATGCAAATTAACAGTTTTTGGTATGACAAACTTCATGCATATGACATAAATCGTAATGACCTGTTTAACCCTTGCGTCAATGTAAATATCGGCGCTTGGATTATTAGTCAGGAAATTAAACGCTATGGATTAACCTGGCAAGCGATTGGAGCATATAATGCGGGGGCATATACAGATAAAAATAGGGAGAAAAAACTAAAGTTATATCTAAAATATTCAAAAAAAGTAATATCGAAAATCAACAAATATATTAACTGAAAAATGATACATATAAAAAGGTAAGCAATTACCACTCAAAAAAAGACAGAGTAAACGTCAAGGTGGGAAAGAGACAATTATTCAAAGAACCCAGATACCAGAGGCCGCTCCAATCCAATCTCATGTCTATGTAACATGTACGGATAAGGTCTCGCCAAGCCAACCAATTACCTATATCCAAGTGATAATATCAGAAATATCCAGGTAGTATGGGGTGCTATTGATGGTCCGGTTACACCCTAAGGACTAAACCGCTCGCGCGGTAATGGGTGGGGCAACACGCTTCTGTAAACTAACGTAACACCAAAAATAATGTTAAGTATGGGTTAACTCCCCGTCGAAGTAGTAGGTGCCTAAACCTCACTTCAACAAAGGAGAAAACCCATGATTAATAATAGCTCATCAAACAGTACTCAGTCCATTAGCCCATTACGTCAGCGTTTCGTCGAAGACATGACGATGCGAAGATTATCGCCAAAAACACAGGCGGGTTACATTCGGGCCGTTAAAAAGTTAACTCAGTTTCTTGGTCGATCCCCCGATCTTGCAACGGCTGAAGATTTACGCTTGTTTCAGTTACACCTCGTTGAAACTGGTGCGTCTCATCAAACCATTAATGTCACCATCACAGCACTCAATTTTTTCTTTGGGACCACGCTCAATCGCAAGGAAGCTACTGCAAGCATGAGCAAGGTTCATCAGCCGCGTAAACTTCCTACGGTATTAAGTGTGGAGGAAGTCACGCGTTTGTTTGAAGCCATCAGCAGTGTGAAATATAAAACCGCATTGGCCATCGCTTATGGCGCAGGTTTGCGTGCCAGTGAAATAGCTAACCTTAAAGTCACTGACATTGATAGTCAACGAATGGCCATCCGTGTTGATCAGGGGAAAGGCAGTCAAGATCGTTTTGCGTTGCTCTCGCCAAAACTGTTGGAACAACTCCGTCAATGGTGGCGAATAGGTCAAGCTGACGGCGTGATGTTAAAAGGGGGTTGGTTGTTTCCGGGGCAAGACCCCGTTAATCCGATTACCGTTCGTCAATTTAATCGTGTTCTGAAAGATGCGGTGAAGCTTGCCGGTATTGATAAGCGCGTATCAATGCACAGCTTGCGCCACAGCTTTGCTACACATTTACTGGAACAACATGTGGATATTCGTGTGATCCAGGTATTACTGGGGCATAAACGACTGGAAACCACTGCACTTTATAGCCAGGTGGCCACACATGTCTTACAGGAAACCAAAAGTCCGCTAGATAACCTGGTCGTAAAAACCGTCAGTTAGCGCGATAGATGACTCGACAATCCCTGGAGGTTGCGGATATTTTCCGCAGCTGTGGTCCTGCGTGGCGACAACAACGCAAAGGACATCTCTATCTTGACCAGCTTAAAGTGATGTCAGCGATTGAACGTTGTCGTACGGCTGAGTTGGGTGGTCATGTCTTGCGCTGTAGCGAGTGTGAACACGTTCAAATTGCGTATAACTCTTGTCGTAACCGACACTGCCCTAAGTGCCAGGCAATAAAAGCAAAACGTTGGCTGGAAGCACGTGAGGCTGAGTTATTGCCGGTTGAGTATTATCATGTGGTGTTTACGTTACCTGCACCCATCGCTGATCTTGCCTATCAGAATAAAGCGGTGGTTTATCATATGCTATTTAAAGCGGCAGCTGAGACCTTGCTCACGATTGCCCGTGATCCCAAACACCTGGGTGCACGAATAGGTGTTACCCAAGTGCTGCATACTTGGGGTTCAGCATTAACCCATCATCCCCATGTGCACTGTATTGTACCGGGTGGTGGATTTTCAGAAGACGGCAAACGGTGGATTGCTTGCAAGCCCGGTTTCTTTTTGCCGGTACGGGTATTATCACGACTGTTTCGTCGGTTGTTTCTCGAAAAGCTTTGTGAGGCTTATCAAGCTGGCAGATTGGAATTCTTTGGTCAATTCGAGACATTGACTCAGACGAAGAAGTTTAACGATTGGTGCAAACCTTTCAAGCAACAAGAATGGGTCGTTTACGCAAAACGACCCTTTGCTGGTCCTGAATCGGTATTAGCTTATCTCTCTCGCTATACGCATCGTGTTGCCATTGCCAATAGTCGACTGATCTCTCACGACGAACAGGGGGTTACCTTTAAGTGGAAAGATTATCGCGCCAAGGGGAATAAACAACAAAAAACGATGACACTCAAAACGGATGATTTTATCCAGCGTTTTCTGCTCCATGTGTTGCCCAGTGGATTCCATCGCATTCGTCATTATGGCTTTTTCGCGAATACCGTACGGACAAATAATGTGAATCATGCGCGTGAACTGCTGGATTGTGTTAGTGAAGATCGCGAGATGGGAGCAACAGTTTGTGATGGGCAAGTTCATCAAAGTCCATTCGTTTGCCCGTCTTGTTCAGCACCAATGAATATCATTGAATCCTTTCTTCGTGATCATGTGCCTCGTGCGCCACCGAAAAGTGTTAGCGTATGAAAGCGTTCGTTATATATTCAATTGAAAATCATCTTTTACACTATTGCTTATTGCAGATAGCGGGATTACTTTGGGATTTACCTTTAGAAAAGGCATATTTGCTACTTAGCAGAGTCTATTTGTGTGTTCAATCGGCGATGAAAAGATGTCATAGTTATCCACTGGCTATCAATGAGGCGAACAACGCGCCGAGTTTTGTTTTACCAATACCACAACTGAAAATACAAATCCCCATAAGGAATGCTTCGGTGAGTCCTGAGCTAAACCCCCGCGGTTTCCTCCCCCGGGTCTTATAAAACACCTGCCCACCAACCTAATATGGGTCATTATAGTGTTCGGGTTTTCGGTCAGCTGTCTTATAACACTTAACAAAAGCGGACATTAAACTTTAAATTTGTATATCAAATTCATACGGCAGTAGACGTGTAAGGTTGTCTGCCTAATTGGGCAAAATTATATTGCTTAACCCATAGAACTTATAAAACTTCTTCGTTAGAAAGTCCTCATTTCGCTCCTCTTTATAGTAAAAGGTAAGCTGTGCTAACCAACAAAAGGAGGTTTTTTGTACATCTAAAAAATTCTGAATTCTTTCTCTAGAAATCATTGTACAAACACCTAATGGTGGTGGGCAGCTCTGTGGCCAATAGTCAAGTTGATCAAAATCCCAATAAACGGTTTCAGATAGAACCGTATCACCATACTTCAAACGCAACTTGTTGTTTTCAGGTATCAGTATCGGTTGTTCTTCTGCAAGATAAGGTGCCGCAATATTGATTCCCCGATACATCTGTGCATTTTGCCAACGGGCTATCGGATTTGCACGGAGCGCAAGCACGGATGGCGCGAAGCTTGCGCCGCCGGAAACGGCCAGCTTTTCATTGATGTCAATGTAGGGTAACGGGCCTGCAAGATTTGAGGTTATCCTGTTGACATCAATATTTTTGATCTTCTGCAGTTGTTCAATAACATCTTCCGGATTGATCTTTCCATTACGTTCTACATTTTTTTGAAACAGGCCATAAATTTCCAAGTCATAGAAACTCTTGATATCACCATGTTTGTCCAAATGAACAGAAATTGGTCCGGAAGCAGAGCCAATAAGCTGTTTCGCAGTCTGATCAACTAAAAGAATACTTCCAAGAGATTGAAAAACTTGATCTGGGGTTTGATCAATGTCCTCGGATAAATTCTTAATTTGCGGCCAGAAGACGGGTTTATCTGATGTTTTAGCTTGCCAGCTACAAAATTCGACGGGGCAAAATGCCATGGCGTTGAACATCATATCCGCCTGTTCGATGTGATCGTTATGAAAGGCCCAGGCCAAAGCCCTTAAATAACCAGAGCGAAAGACTTCAGATTGTGGGAGATCAAAAATAGACACTCGTTTTTGAGTACCACGATCAATAAAATAGTTCGCATAGGGGTAACGCGCCTCTATATTCTCCTTGTCATACAGGCATGTAATTTCATAGGCCCATTGACGCCGGAAGCCAAGAGCACCTTTGCGCTGTAATACATCAATGCGCATATCATAAACGGGCGGCAACAAAACCGTTTTGTAGTCTTCAAAATAATCTGGAATTTCGTAATCACGCGGCACATTGCCTGAATGCATGGTCGAATACTCCGGTCCAGGACCCAGCGGTTGTCCCCTTAACTCACTCAATAACATCCATGACAAGGCCGAAGGCACAGGAATAGAATTGATCAGCCTTTCCAGGTCCTCATCACTAAAAATACTTTCATCTTCAATACGGCATTTATAGAAAAGCACAATAGCTGTTACGCATTGCGATTCAAAAACACGCATTGATAGCCATAACCAATAGTAATCTTTGATTTGCTCCTTATACTGATCACTTTTAAGCAGCCTCAAAATCTGCTGACAGGCCTCTTCTCTGGCATTCACATCCGGCCAGTCCAGACGGTCAAATAACAAAGGTATAAAACTATACTGATTTTCAGTAGCTTCAACCCAGGGCGACTTAGGAAAATCCATATTCTTTGATCGTTCCAATGTGAAATCCACCAGCATATCACCGATCTGCACGACTAAGTCTTGTTTGCCCATAATCAGCAGATATTGCACAAGCCTGGAAAGACCGATTGAAGGCGGATAGCCCTCTCGTGAATAAGCCTTACGCGACAAGGCCGTATCCTTTACGAAATCCAGCCATTTTTCAGGCCAGTTCGCTGCAATAAGAAGGAAGCGCTCTTCAGCATCTTCACGGCCATAATGCGTAGACCATCCGTATGCTTCTTGATGTGCTTGCAGCAAAGATTTGTAGGCTTCGTTTTTTCCTGAGACTTCTAAGGCAAGTATCAGCATACAGTCATAAAAACCTCCCGTCCGGAACGGCAAGGTTGTATCCTTATCTATGATTGATTGCATGGCTTCCAGCATTCGGGGCTTCTGGCCTGCCTGAGATAACCAGTGATCGAACCAGCCTTGAAAAAAGTCTTTATTGAAGGTGCGGTTTTGCCGATCAAGATCATTTAAAAAATCCTCCAATTGATCAGGCGGGTAAGCAGAGAAATCTATTGGCTCTTCTTCCCCATCACTATCTCTATCATGCGAAGAATAGCTTCTGTCTTTTCTTTTGGTGTATGTTTCAAGAATGGCCGCATTAAGCGGGTCTTCCGAGTCAATCTCTACTTGAAAACGGGATAAAAGATTGTCGCTCAGGTACCATTCGTGCTCATCCAGATACCGCCTGTAGAATGTCGGAAATTTTTCAGGCTGAATGTGCAAAAGGGCTTCACCAAAATCCAGCTGCACATGGTCAGTTTCGTCCCCATCCGTGCATTCAGTAACCTGGTCGATAAAAGGCCCTATCCTAGCTAGCCAGTCTTTGGTTTCTTCAATACCAGCCTTTGCACAATCAAGAACGATATCAGACAGCCCAAACAAGAAAGTATCTTTGTGAAAATTAACGGCCAGTGCATCCTGAACAGCCAGCATCACATATTTTTTGGATAGCGTGCTTTGCCCATGCAGTGTACAAATCTGTGCTAGCCGCATGTAATCTTCATAGCGTTCATTATATTGCTTTATGGTCTGGAACAGCTCCTTCTCTTCCTGCTCGCAGAACCATTTTAAAGCATCCTCGCTCAGGGAATTTTCGGCTCTCAAGTCGATAAGATTATCCAGCCATAACTCTTTTCGGAAATGTTTGCTTTCAACAATAGCTTTCATGTCCTCGATTTTTATCTGCGCCTCACCTGTGAGTAGCTGCAGATCATATGAGATGTCAATCAAAGCCCATTGTAGATAACGGCAATACGTTCCCTCCTGTGAATGATGGATATCGCGCGGCACCTCAATATCTTCAAATTGCGCATAAAGCCACGCGGCATCCGGCATGCCTCCACTGTAGATTTTTTCTGCGGCGATTTTTGCGACTTCAGCAAGGCGCTTACAGGCATCCATGGCCCAGTCATGAATACTTAGCCGTTTAAGCCAGATATCTTCATACGGTCCAACAGCTAGCAAATGAAGCAAAAGGCACGAGAAAAACACATCATGATAGAAACCCGTAATTTCTGGCTGCAGGCCGGAAATTTCTCTATGGCTTTGGTTGAAGACCTCGGTATCCGGCATAAAGAAGTATGGAATCTCAACGTTGTTTCTTTCAATATAGAAACGCGCCTGCATTAACAGGGTTTTCTTTATCTCAGCACACAATTCCCAGCTGCTCATTCGAACCGACTGACGACTTGCAAAATGATGTAAGGAGCGAGCAGCAAACCACGCCTCTTTCGGTTCTAGGTCAGATTGCCCAATATTTTGCAGCGCTGTACGGGCAGGCAGGGAAACAAGCCTCTGAAGATGTTTTGTGTAATCTTTTCGGTCTTCATCGTATTGACGCACCCAAACCAAAAGTTTGTTGGCATCTTCATGCTTAAGTGAGGCGATAATGTCCAGGTAGTGAATGTCATTCCAGCGCTCATGCTCAAGTCCGAATGGGCCAGATGGCTTTTGGACAAAAAACTCACTTTCAAAATAGTCTTTGAAGACACGCACATTTTCAATTTGATCCATCTGACTGAAAGTCTCAGCACACAATGCCAATTCTTCATCACTCAGCACATCTGGCTCTGACAAGAGTCTTGTTTTCAAAGACGGATCTGACCAACTCTCCCATAGTTGACAAAACAGCAATCGTTCCAAGCCTTGCGTCTGATAATCATCAGCAGAACGCGTATAATCACCCATTAATCTCAGCTGCAGGGTTCTGACAAGATTGCCGTTATCCAACGCTGCCCAGGCAGCACGTTCCAAAATATCCTCAATCTGGTAACGCGGATATCCCTTCAAAAAAGCATCTGCCAGCCATTCTTCGGTAGGGCCGTTGATGAGAGGCTCAGGATCACCGTTCTTGTGATGAATGATCCAAAGATAAGACCAGCACCATAATTCAGGTGCTTTGTTTTCAAGCCATACGATGACAAGAGGATAGGCTAGTTTTACGACTGCATCATGGTCTGGTAGTGAACAAACATATTCTTCAAGACTAACGTGATAAACGGAAAGACCCATGCGATCGAGCCGCAAAAGATGATGGATATTGTTTTCTGTCGTTTTGATATCAGGTATTGTGCCGTAATTCGGACTAAGACACTCAGATAGCGCACCATCCGGCCACTTAAAGCCGCAAGCGCAAAGAATGTGCAACATGATTTTTCCGCTCTCATCAAGCGAGCGCATGAGAGTGTCGTAATACTGCCTGATGTCATTGTCTGGACAAACAGGAAGAGTCGAGATGTTAGTTTCATGAACAGCTTGGCCTGTGTCCAAAAGTGCTTGAAGCGTATAAGTCAGATGTAGGGGATAACCATTAGATTTTTGAAACAATGCTTCTGATATTGTATCAAGTCGATATTCTCTTTGTTGCGCATCTTCGGAAACTCCAATCTGTTTTGCATGAAACTCAACCCATCTCCGGACGGCACTTTTATTCATAAACGGCAAATCGATCCATGTGTTTTTTGGAGCTATATCTAGCAACTGACGCGGGAAATGTGCATCATCAACGTCTCGTGTAGCCAAAATAAGTACAACATTGTCTGGAGCTGGCAAAAGATTGTCGACTATACCCAAAAGCGGGTCTGTCGTTCCCCGGTCTCGATAAACATGATCCAGACCGTCTATGATAATTACGAAAGGTTTGCTTTCATCTTTATACGCAGCACCGCATTGCTCCAGCCAGTCCCTTATGTTTTTAGGATCCGGATTTCGATGGGCAAGATCCCCTAAAACGCTTCCGTAACTCTCCTTTATCTGGCTCATCAAAGATTGCGATACAATCGACCAAGAATAACGATCACCTGTCGTATCATCTTGTGACAGATAATAATGGTGCCGCACGATAGGAAAGCCTTCGCCTTCAAGCTCTTTTTTTAGATAGCTGAGATATGTGCTTTTTCCTACCCCAGGTGCACCGTTTAAAATAGTTAACGGCTCTTTGCGCTGAAGTAATCTCTGTTTGAAACTTTGATGAAAATCATCATCAGGTAACCCGTAAGCATCAGGAACGTGGAATCCCTGATGAATACCCTCTAAAACAGTCCACTGTGCAGCTTGCCGTAGATCCTCCATCGTGAGGAGATTATCTTTAGTTTTTCCCCATTCACGAATATTTTTCAGGAGGTTATGAAAGCCTTTCTGATTCCCCCCTAATGCACAAAACCTTCTGAATAAAGCTTCTCTTTTTACGTTGTAATCTGGATGGTCAGCTTTAAATTGAAATGCGGTAAAAAACTCTCCCAACTTTTCTTCTGAATCAAACTGCGTTGAGATTTCTTTTTTTATATCGTTTGCAAACTTGGCAACAGTTACGCGACCATATTCGTCAAGCAAAAGAGCGAAGTCAGCTTGTATTTTTCTATTTGTATAGACTGCGGCTTCTTCGCACTTGTGGTTTTGTTGCAGGTCAAAAAATGATTCGGACCATTTTTTTAAAAGGCTCTTTTGTCTTGGTTTGCGTGGGTTTGTTTTTAATAGCCAGTCCCAGGACAAAGTATTTTCCTCTGCAGAGGATGTCCATTTGATTTGCCGTGCGACGAACTTATCATCTGATTTGAGCGCAGTGACATCATCTAAAGATCCCGCAAAATCTTCGGCCTCCAACCTTATCCATTTATAACGGCTTGGGTGCTCTAGCCAATCTAGAGCGATTTCTAAGGCGAATAGATCTTGATAATCGTCCCCTGACCTCCTGATTCCTGATCTATTCAAAGATGACATCCAGAGTTTTTCTCACTTTTTCAAACTTTTTAAACGTCCGCTTTAAAGCTTTCCATAGCCCATAGAACCTAAATATTCAACATCCGCTATGGGCACCATTCAGACCTTCAATCATACCCCATACCATCACTCTGAAAAAAATATATCCTGAATGCCACTATTCACCAGACAGAAATCAAGTAATAGGGAGTGTGCAGACTCCTCCACGGACTATCACACGATGCATCAGGTGCTTCAATCTAATGCATCGGTTTTTAAATGGTATGACTAGGCTTGATGCTGCGCCGTTTTATATAAATAGTTAGTATATTAGCTGATACATATCTCATCGTCTTGCAATTCTTATATACATTGCAAAATATCACTCCAACCCCTTAATTATTTGCTTAATAACTTTAGGTTTGAAAAGTTCGAGAGGACTTTTTGACATGTGCAAAATGCCGATAAAAGCTTCAGTCACCACTGGATTAACAGTTGCGATTCGAATAACCTTATTCATAAATTTATGCATTAGGGAAAGCAAAAATGTTTTTTTCGCTCCTTCAGTACTGTCCCATCGCAAATCTTCATTCTTGGAAATCGTCCAAGGAATAAAATACGTATTGTCGATGGTTTTTTGCATGGATTTACAGACTGAACTGCTAGGTTCAACACCTACAATCTGTTTTTGTATATTGTTTATACTACATACAGAAGCGGTTATACCTTGGCCATAAATTGGATTGAATGAACATACGGCATCACCAATTACCAAATAACCTTTTGGCCACTGAGACAGTTGATGATATTTTTTATAGTGGCTTTCTTTTTTTACATATTGTTTGGTCTCTGTTAACGCAGTAGCAGATTTAATATGATCGTATAAAGTCGGAGTGGATAAACTTCTGGCAAACTCATCAAAATCTTTATTAATAGGCTGCTCTTTGTCGAAGCCGTACAGTGTTACCATGTATTCATTGTTTTCAATGGGAAAAACGACACCACCCCGGGGTATTTCAGGATCTTTAGGCATAACTAATATACCGTGCTTACCATTATCAAACGGTATATCTTTGTATTTTCTCGATGCATAACCCAGTTTAGGATCTATTGTTTCAACGTTTACTGAGCCGAAACCGTGGTCTTTTAATACTTTGTCGGCATGACTGTGTTGCCCGGTTGCATCAATAAGTAAGTCAACTTCGATAGTTTGTGTCATTTCGCCGTTATATGTCACCGTCGGTTTATCCGTACCAGAGAGCGTGTAATTAATGACATTGGCATTATCAACAAACTGAATTGACGGCTCTTCGTGGAGAATACGATGACGGATGGTGTTTTCCAATAGTGAACGGCTGACACAAACGATTTCAAGTTTGGATTGATAATCAGGAAACTTACCGAACGGAAAATATGACCACCAATTTTTCGTACTATTTGATTTTATACCTCCAGCTTGAATTAGGTCATTCTCAATACCTGGAAGAATTTTATCCAATTCATTGAGGCCCTTATTTAATAAAATATGGACATGACTCGCTTGCGGAAGCTCTTTGTCAAACCGATGATTGCCTTCACATGTGGATCTTTTATCGATTAAATAGATCATTTTGTATGATTTTGCGAGTACCTTACTGATTAGCATGCCACTAATACTCGCTCCGAAAACACATACCGTCTCTTTACTCATTTGTCTCTCCGCGTAACTTCATAATATTCTTAATTTCATTATCTAGTGATTCAATAGACGTTTTAATTACATTGGCTAATTGATGGGTGGTATTAACAACTGAAGGCCAATGATTGCTTTTTAACGCATTCTCTATATCCAAAATTAGTTTGCTTAATGATGAATCGCCGACTGTACCCGCATTAGATTTTAACTGATGAATTGCTTGTGCAATTAACTGGGTATCATTGGACCGAACACCTTCTAGTGCACGTGCTTGCAAGGTCGTTAGTTGTTTTTGATAAATGTCTGCCATACTTAACAATTGCTCATTGGTTTGCATAGCAGCAACCAGATTATTAAGATGGGTAAATTTTGGTTGGCGGGGTGTATGTGTATTTATACAATCCTGATGAAGTATCTGATTAATCGCTTGATATAAATCGTCAGGCTGCAGAGGTTTTAATAAAACTCCCTGGATATTATGATCGTTAACCTTTTTCAGTATTGCTGCATCGGCAGTATAGATGAGAATGGGCAATTGGATGCTCTGGTCACGTAATTGGTCAGCTAACTGTAAGCCATTAATACCAGGCATATGATAATCCATCAGTACCATGTCAAATGCAGAATGACTCAACAGCTCAGTGACACGTAGTGGAGAATTCGTCGTTTCTACCTCGTACCCATAGCTGGATAAAATATTCTTAGCCGTAAACACATTAAGATCATTGTCATCCACCACTAGTAATTTACTGTTTGCATTACCGGTATCTTCTTTTATGCTCCCGATGACGGTATCGGTGATTTCCAGATCAAGTAGAATCCAAAATTCGCTGCCCTTGCTTACCGTGGAATTGAAACCGATAGAGCCACCCATTAAGGTGACGAGATCCTTTGTAATGGCTAGACCGAGACCATTACTCGAATCATCTATTCCCAAACTATGAAATCGATTAAAAATATTGTGTTGTTCAGATGCAGGAATCCCTTTGCCTGTATCACGCACAGATAATTTAACTTTTACTTGATCTGCAGTTTTGTTGATTAACTCAAGTGAGAGAATGACATTGCCAGTATTGGTGTGCTTAATCGCGTTACTCAGAAAATTCATCAGAATTTGCTTTAATTTAACTTCATCAACGCGCAAAAATTCAGGTGTGTTGCGATCCAAAAAAACCTCAATGCTAAGATTTTTTTGAGTCGCTAATGGTAGGGCGATATCTCTTACATTATATATGAGCTTATGAATACTGGTGCAATCCGATATCACGTGAGTTTTACCCGCATCGATTGCAGATTGTTCCAAGACATTATTAATCAACAACAGGAGATATTGAGCAGCGCAATACAGATTGTTGATAAATTCCCTATCACCGTAAGTTTCCGCACTATTTTTCATCAAATGACTGATGCCTACGATCGTATTCAATGGTGTTCGTATTTCATGTGATATGTTTGAAAAAAATATTTCCTTTATTTTTGCGCTTTCTTCGGCGGCTTTTTTTTCAATTTCCGCTTTGTTGGCATTCTCCATGGCAGATTTAAAAAAGGTAATGTCCAGGATTACACCATTCCAGGTAACAGAGGTATCTCTGGCTAGCTTTGGTACGGAACTCAACCGTAACCAACGTAGATTATGTTGCTTATCGAATATTCTAAACTCACATGTCCAAGGTGACATGCTATTTGTAGCGGAATGTACGGAATGTAAAAAGTCTTGTCGATCATCATGATGAATCTGATCCAGCAAACTGGAGAAAGAACCGACGTAATCAGAGGGAAAGTAACCTGTAATATTGACGATGCCATCACTCACATACTTTATATATGTCGTGTTATGAGGAAGCACGATAAACTGGACAAGCGCCCCTGGCATATTGGATGCCACTTCATTATTAACGGCAAGATTGTTAAAAAAGGCCTCTAATTGATAAGAAATATTCAGCGCATTTAAATGGAGCTTATCAATGTCCATTAAACCAAAATAATTTTCCTTGCCAATATTACTTCTGAAATCACTGAATTTGTTGCTCGCCAATAGCGGTAAATTCAACGTGATTTTTTCTAATCTTTTAAGTGGTGGAATGAGGAGTAATAATAATATTGTCAACAGTAACAAAGTGGAAACAGCTGCAACAATAATAAATCTGTTTCGTAGACTGGTTGCGACAGAATCATTCGTATGGTTGTTGTCAATAACGTAAAATGATTTAGTGGGATTTTCAAATAAATCGGTGTTAAGAAGAATTCTGTTTACGCGAGTGTGCTCAGAAGGTAATGTATTTTTATCAATGTAGAGTTTTCGGTCAGTCGCATTATAGAAGTCGATGAGTAAATCAGTGATATCTAGTACGAGTACTAAGTGAGTATTACTGTTTACCGGGATATAAGAATAATTCAGACATTCTTGAATACAAACTATTTCATGAACGGGGGTGGCATTTAGTTTCAGAAAATTAATCTGAAAATTTACCGTGACATTGTTGGCTTTCCACTCACCAATAACAGCACGGTTATTTGTCAATACAATACTGATCAAGCCATTTCCATAGTATAAAGACTTTGCCCGTTGATCTATATTGGCACGAAATTGTGATTCTTTTTGTTGTGTTGTTTTCTCAAGCAGCTCGGTGTCGACAATAATTCCCGCAATGTTTTCAATACTGCGTGTCCAATTAACATATAACGTCCGTAAGGTATGTTCGTATTGTCGCTGTTTTCGATCTGCTTCCTTCACGAAAAAATCATGCAGGACATTATTGGAATAGTAATACTGAGCGACCGTGTTAAATACAATAAACAGTAAAATAGAGAATACTAGGAGAAGTTTGGTACTGATGTACTTTTGATGTTTTTCACCTTCCATTAAAACGTATAGCTCGCCTGTATTAGCAGCATACGCCAGTATCTCTCATGTGTACTGAAATTCGGATTGTCCTGAATCGGTAGGAAGGCGGTACCAACAATATCATGATATTCAACGCCTACGCTGAATTTTGGTGCAGGAAAATAACGAAGTCCAAACGTTTTGTCGTAAGCGAAAAAATTATGGGCTTTCCTGCCAGTTAAGGCCGATAATTTGTGTCCGTTTTTGTCGCTGGCATCAACAAACGTTTCATCGTATCTCACATAAAATTCAACATATGAATTGTGGCGATAATTCAATTGTAGATAACGACCCAGCGGATTAACACGCTTATCGGGAATAACAGCACCAAAGTCATTATAACTAAGAGTAGGATAAAATATCTCACCAATGATTGTATAGTTATGAATATATTGAATGGCGGAGAAAATACTTGTTTGGTTATGTATTTCCCCATTCAACAAGAAGTCATCAACAGCAGGTTTATACGTAATTGTGTGATCACTGTATTGTGCACGGAGAGTCGTATTTGTTTTATTGTTGTTATATTCCAACGTGAAAATATCACCAGGAACCGCATCCAATCTACCTGAAAAATCACGCCCTAAATAATACGCTTCGGTTTCTTTGTTATCATGGCCGACGGTATTTGCACGCAAATATGAAAATTTAAAATTATGGATATGGTTTCTACTGGATATAAGGTAATCCAGTTGTACGCCATCGGCATTAATTAAATACTGTCTCGCGTGGTCGTAGTATAAAGATTGAGGTAACAAGATACTGGGCCGTGTGGTGGCAACATCACGTGTTTCGTTAAATAAACCAAATGGCAATTTAAGTCGACCCACTCGAATACTGACTGAACCACCCAACAGATTGATATTCCCATATTCAATTTTTGCATAGTCAAAACGCACACGACCATCATCGGTTTCCCCGGCGGTTCTCGATAATAATAAACCCGCGAGCGAAAATTTCTTGCTGATAAAGAGATTGGCACCGATACCCAGTTCACGAAAATCCATCGATATTTGTTGACCATTGGATTGACCAAAATAGTTATTGCCATCCGTTTTCACCAAGGATTGAGTAAGAAAGCCGTAATATTCAAAATCGATCGTATTTAGTGTGTGGTGATTATTTGCACTTGCGCTACTGAACATAACGCAAGTTGAGAGTAAAATTATGAACGATAATGATCTCATTTGATTACCCTCAGAAATTCATCATCAATGTCGATATTTGCATCGATATAGCCAATTGCGCCAGAAGTCTTGTTAACCAAATCAATCAATTCGCTTACCGAGTCGACAACAATCGGTTTTCTACCCACACCGCGAAAAATATTTCTGCTCCAGCCGCGTTCCAATTGATAGGGCAGAACACCCAGATGTTCCAAGGTAAACTGTTGATGTAAAGGATGGTTGCTGCGCAGTGTAATTATTTGAATATTAAGTCCATTGTCCCAATATTGCTTGCGCATACTAAAAATTGCCATGAGATCATATTCATCCAACTGATCTATATCGGATTGATGATTGGCGATGATGGCAGTCGTTTTCGCAGCCCAGGCACAGGGAATAAAGACACAGCACAATGCCATTATTAACATTATGGGCAATGCCATTTTAATATTTATGGTTCTGAAAAAAATCAAAGCAACATACTACTGGGAGAAAAGAATTACTTTATACTCGTGCAGGCAGCGTTTTTATTATTTATTATGATCAAAGATTATACAACATCAGGAATTGAATGAAAAGTATACTAATTGTTGACGATGATCCGCTCATCGTTCATATCCTATCCAGCGTATTGGCGCAGGAATATCAAGTCATTACTTGTGATTCCGGTGAGAAGGCGTTATCCCTTATTGCAAAAAATTCTGAAATTGATTTGGCCATTTACGACGTGGATATGCCGGGTATTAATGGTATTGAAACCGCAAAAATAATTTGGGAAACGCATCAAATACCGTTTGTTATTTTTTCTCAATTTAATGATGAAGCAATCATTGATCAAGCAATAGAGATCGGTGCTTTAACTTATCTGCTCAAGCCTCTAAACACTGAAGAGATCTTGCCCGCTGTCAAAGCCGCGCTGAGTCGCGCCCACGATATGAGCAATCAAAATCATCGCGCCATCGAACTTACCCACACAATTAATCAAAATCGTAAGATATTAAGCAACATCATACATGAGGAAGAAGGGCATCGAAAAAAACTGGTCAACGAGTTACACGACGAAATCGGGCAACGTTTGGCGCTCATGACGTTGAGTATGAATCAGATTAAAGCGCTTACCGATCAGCATGAAGTCGACACCATCTGTGGTACGGTCCAGGAAAATATCAAACAATTGTATCAATCCATTCGTGACATCATGGCCGGCTTACGTCCTGAAATATTAGAGAGTCTCTGCACCGGTGGTGCATTACACCATCTCCTCATGGAATGGAAAAAATCCCAAACAAATATGACGGTACGCGATCAGAAATTCAATACCAGCCTTCAGGTTGCTTACCCCTATGATGTAATTGCCTATCGTGCATTACAGGAGCTGCTGACTAATATCACTAAACATGCGGCGCAGACGACTGAAGTGGAAGTGACGTTTCGCGAAATGGAGCAAGGTATAGAGTTGATGGTGAAAGATAATGGCAAAGGCTTTGATTCAGCGACAACGCCGTTTAGTATTGGCTTATCGGCAATTCGCGAAAAAGTCCTGAGTGTTGGCGGCCATTTTACACTTGAAACAGCGCCAGGGCAGGGTGTTTCAATCACGTTGAATTTACCCAGCATGAACAACTCGCATACCATCGACGCTTAATCCACGAAGACCAAATGAAGAACTACAATACTGGAAACGCAAGTGAATAACTGTTTAGTGCTCAGATGGCGAATTGTTCCCGATTAAACGTCCATTGTTCTTTACAGTTATTAACGTCGGCACATTCGCAACTTGCTTCTGCGTCTGATAAATAAAATATTGTGTCGCCACCGCGATATAGGTTTTTTTGGTAGGTTTGGGTGCCGATTGGCGTTTTCACATTACACCCCAGCGCGCATCCAAATGTTGGCGTACCACATACAGGTCAGCAACATGATCAGCCAGTAAACGCTCCAGCGTTGGCTGACCGTTGAATAGCGGATTGGTGTTGGGCCGTTTAAACCAACCATTGGCAACGGCACCATCATTGTGGATTATGTGCAGGGCTTTATAAATGCCGAGAAGATACGAAATTCTTTCGAGCTTATTGGGAGATTAACTTGGGCTTGTTCGGGGTGTTTTTTCCAACGGAAATAAGTGCTCCCCGTGGTACCTAGCAGCACCTGACCTGCGCGTGGACAAAGTTGCCACTGTGCCAGGATATTAAAGAAGGTTTTCAACGCAGCTGGTCCGACATTCGTCGGCATCAACTCAGATTGCCGATGCATTAGTTACCTCGCGTTAAAACGCCATATGATAAAAATACTCCCAAGCAAGAATATTAACAAGCCGGCATATCGTCCCAAATCATCCACTTGTCACCCGTGACGAAATTTGTATCGCATCATCAATCAGTACACGCGTGGAAACTCCGATTAACTTCCGAGTCGTAACAATGAAACCCGAAGCCCGTGCAATGCGTTGCCTTAAACGATTATTTTGGATCAAGCTATGATACCGGGCATTTCGCGTCAGCTGAGATCATTGATTATCATTTTAAGTTGATGGATGAATCTTAGCTGCAAATAGCATGTTAAATTTGTAAGGTTCATTTTATTTGTATGCGATTTATTGTGAGATGTATTTATCGTCAATATTTTGATGCTTTGCGGCGTTTCTAGTGTAACCAACTAACGCTTGATAAGCGCAAAAATTTCAAAAGAAATCATTGATTGCACCTATTTCCACATGCGGGCATCAAAGCTAAACTTATTTGGTGGTTTGATAGCGATCTTACTGATATTGGGGTGCAGAGGATTCAGTAGATAATTTCGACTTTCCGGGACGATGGTAGACGGCACACTCAGCACCGCTGAACTATTAGACTTTACCCATTGGCTCCCTATTTTTTTTGTCTCAACGCCTGGCGGTTGTTTTCGCCATCGTTTGGGAAGCGTCGCAATCGACTCAACTTCCAGGATTAGCGAGGCAGGAATGTGAAGCTCAAACATAACATACTTGATATGTTTCACATCTTCTTGCAGATGGACAAACGTTTCAAGTGCTGATAAGGCCTGCGAATCCGAACAATAGACCACTGGTACCATTAAATTATGCCAGCGGCCACTGGCATACTGACAGCCATCCCCGGTAAACGCCTTAGCTTTATGTTTGGCTTTGACAATTCGCCAGGCTTTGATCATGAATAGAGGCCATATTCGATACGGTAAAGCAGCTCTTCCACTTCTTTGGCCCCGGCTTCTGATCGGATCAGTTCAAGCGGTATTCTTTCGTTCAAGCCTGTTTGTTGGCGATGTAGCCAATGGTTCGCAGCATCTTTGCTTTCCAAGACTTCTTCTGCCAACTTGAAAATCCGCGCAATTCGGTAAAGCCGGTCGCTGACATTTGGATCAAGGTGTTTTTGTGGTGTTTTACGATAGCGTCCTAGCCAACGGCTGCTGACGCCCAGCGTGGACGCGTACTCTTCGTTGCCTAGTGCCATCAGCTTCTGGAGAAAAAACACAGACCGGGATGGGAGTCCTTGCTGAATTATATCGGCAAAATCGAGGGGGGATTCTATCTTTTTACCCAGTAGTTTAGTGCCACCCAGGGCTTCAGTGATTTCGTTATCAGCTAGCATCGACAGTCTCCGAAATGGTCATATGGCAATATTATATCGGACAATTGTCTGTTTTGCATTAGTGATCAACAGAGGAACGCACTTGTACTGAATATTCCAATGAACTCTTGTTACCGAAGGCCTACAGTTCTATATCTGGCCTGGGCAGTGTTTCCAAGTGTCACATAACGCATTATTTGCGTATTGATAGGCATGGTTTATAATGTCATTTTGTGTCAACTAAAAGCGAAGTAGAATGGCAACAGAACGGTTATTTACTGAGAGTGATATTCAGCAGCTCCTTAACAACAACGCGGCCCCTCCATATGGACGCAGAAATGCTGCACTGATCATGGGGGCTGTGTATTGGGGGCTGTCACCATATGAATTATCCATGTTGTCAGTGGAGGATGTAATTTCGGATGGTGGTGAGTTCTATCGGATATGGGTATTACCAGAACACCATTCGTTCAATGGTGATTCAAGGGAATGCCACACTGAAGAGCATGTGCTGTCCTTTTTTGAAGGTTATGTTGCATGGAGGCTTGCAGAATGTCTTTGTGTAACAAATATTTCTGCTTATAGAGGCCTTGATCCTGAAAGCAAGTTTTTCCTGAATGATCGGGGTGAAGCTTATAAGCTTTCTCCAAGGAAAAAGGGGGCTGGTGAATATCAGCCGCGCTCGATGAACGAGCAGTTGAAGCGATTAATTCAAAAGTCCGGGTTACACGGCGCTACACCCTCAAGCTTCAGAGATAGTTTTGTCAGAGGGTTATATGAAAATGGTTGTGGATGGAAAGACTTAATGTCTGTGACGGGGATAAAACAAAAACGGACTTTAGAGCGTAAGGTAAGACCGCAAGAAGCAGAGTTAGATAAGGTATACAAAACATTATTTTCTAGAGTTAGAAACCCTAGCTTTAGTAACTAACAAGAGAGACACAATGTCATTGTCATCAGTAAACGCGACAATATCGGTAGACGAATACTTTCGTGGAGAACAGTCTTCAGAAATCCGGTATGAATATGATAATGGCTATGTTGTTGAGATGGTTGATGTTAGCAGGTCTCACAATCTAATCACTATGTCTTTAGCATCTGAAATTCGACAAAAATTAAAAGATTCTCCTTGTTGCACATATGCTTCTGATATGAAAGTGCGTATCAAGTTTAAAGAGAGCGATCTATTCTATTATCCTGATGTAATGGTCTCTTGTGATCGGTATCCATCAAGTGAATTTTACGAAGAGAAACTAACTCTAATTATTGAAGTGTTCTCCCCTTCAACAGAAACTAGAGATAAATTAGAAAAGCTTGATGCGTATACTCGTGTCTCGACGTTAAACGAATATTTAACAGTTGCACAGGAACGTGTGGAAGTTTGTCGATGCGATATCGAGGACGATGAAATCGTTGTAACTCGATATCGAGATGGTGATATCGTCGAATTCTCATATATCGAATTATCTCTACCTATTGGCGTTATATACGAAGATGTTGTAAACCAAATTTGTAAGCGGGAGTGATCCGAAATGTTTGAAACAAAATTATTAGAATACTCAACCAAAGGCGGTTAACAAATGTCTGTTCCTGTTGAAATATTCTACCAAAAACCCATCCATCCCATTTTAGAGATGGGAGCATATGAATATTTATGGATGCAAGAAAAAGTTAGTTTTAAGCGAATGGCGGAGATGTTCCGTGATCAAAACGGCATGGTACCAACAGACATGGTAGGCGAAGACGTCGCTGCCGAATACGCTGGAAAAGCATTAGAAATTATCAAGCAAACTGGAATAGGTAATTTTGGTATTCGCGTCCACGGTGCTAGTCAATACCCAAAAAAGCTACGTGACGCTGTAGATCCGGTTGAGTTGTTGTACTATCAAGGCGCGTGGGAGCTGACTGAATCGCCCAAATCTGTCGCTGTAGTTGGATCCCGTAAACCATCGCACGAAGGTATTAGCGATACTCAGAGGTTAGTCGAGGATTTGGTTTCCCATGGGTATACCATCGTATCTGGACTGGCTTCCGGTATCGATAAAGCTGCACACGAGACTGCCATTGCCTGCGAAGGTAAAACGATTTCGGTAATTGGGACCCCAATTACCGACTTTTATCCGAAAGAAAACCGGGAGCTTCAGATTGAAATCGCTGCTAAGCACTTGTTGATCAGTCAGGTTCCAATTCTACGCTATCGAGTCCAGAACTGGCGAACTAACCGATTCTTTTTCCCCGAGCGGAATAAAACCATGTCCGCCCTAACTCAGGCCACCATTATAGTTGAGGCCGGGGAAACCTCGGGTACTCTTGTTCAAGCTAGGGCAGCTTTGCAGCAAGGACGCAAGCTTTTTATACTCGATCGTTGTTTTAAAAATCCAAATATCACCTGGCCCGCTAAGTATGCTGAAAAGGGTGCGATACGAGTCTACGATATGGATGATATTAAATGGGGCTTGGATGCTAGCTGATTGTCGCCTTCAGAAAGTGGAACAGGAAACTCGTCACTTACATCATTACCTTGATGAAACGGATGAGTGCTTTTTCATAGGTGAGTATACTAGTGGCCGTAATTATGAATTCAGTCAAATTAATCAGCTGATTTACAATCTCAAAAAAAAACCATCTTTACAGCATACCAATCCGAGCGCATACAAATACAAGCTGCTGGATATATCGGTGGTATCAAATTGTTTGAAGCGCATTCTTAAAAAAGAACATTTAAACAGCGTGCTTACTATTGTTCCGATCCCACCCTCTAAAACTAGGTCGCATCCAGAACACGATGATCGTATGTGGAGAATATGTGCTGGTTTAATCGAAGGTCTCGAATCTCCGGATTTGATTGAGCTCATACAGAGTAAGGAGAATGTTGCAGCTACACACCAGGAAGAACACAAGCCACCGCCTAAAGAGCTGATTAGAAATTATGAGATTGTTGCGCATCCGGGTTATCTGCCCAGGAAGTACGTAGTTTTAGTTGATGATATGCTGACTACTGGAACGCATTTCAAAGCTTGCAAAAACCTTGTGTTACAAGCATATCCCAATGTTAATGTTGTTGGGATATTTGTGTCTAGGCGAGTATTTCCACCAATATTTGACTAAGAAATAAATCATGAATACTACTAATTTTTTAAGTACCCAATTGGTTTTTCATGATGGACGGAGTTTTTTTGTCCAGTTTTTAGAGTGATTCATTTCGTAAGAACTCGGAACTTTGATGTCGTTGAATTAAATGAGTAACCGATATTTAATACAGAAAATCAATTATTGGAAAACTGAGTGAGAGGTTATAGAGGTCAAGGATAATAATCGATAGCATGTTTTTTGAGGTTAACCACATTTCCACAATCTCATTCGCATTGTTTTGTTAGCTTCTGTCATGTGGATATGTTGGATAATCTCGTGCGACATTGAGAGGCTTAATCAATTTGTAAAGTTATTGGGAGCTGAAATGATTCTGCATATTTTAAGAGATATTACAGACAGTGCGGACGAACTAAGGAAGTGTTCAATCCTGGGTGTTTGCAGAAAGTTAGTTATGCACTTTGTTATCGGTGCTAGTGCCGTTATCGCGTTTGTTTTTCTGATGGATTGGGAGTCTTATAGAAATCCACTCATAGGTGCGTTACTTGCTACCGCTACCATATTAATAATTGCAGTGGTAAGAAGTATTTTAAAACAACGAGAGAAATATTGATGAATATTGTGAGTTAAGAAGCCCCAGTCGACAAAAAGTAGATATCAGGGAAGTCATATATCGATGGATCTTATTACAATCGCATTTGAACTCACTAAGTTTCTTCTCGGGTACAGTGGACAATCTGCACTAAACTATGCATTAAAGAGTATTCAAAATCAGCGTGCTTTTGAAGCGGCCTTGCGAGAGACACTTGAATGGTATAAAGATAACGCTAGCGATACCAAGATAGCTTTGGTAGAGGCATTGTTGTTGGAAAAAGGGCCTCTGTTTAGTGATCTGGTTCGAAAGGAATTGCTGTTGCTGTTGGATGTGGAAAGGCAACCGAATGTTAAAAACATTGCTTCTGTATGGCGGGAGGCTGTTGGTAGAGATGTGGAGAGTGTTGATTTCAAGAGCGAAACAAATCTGCTGCTTAATACACTTAAAGATAATTTATGGCGCACTAATGAATTTCGCGTCTACTTAGATTCAAAAGGGATTCATGGGGCCCATCAAAAGCTCGATACATTATTACACCGTGAAGGTACCCTTAACTCATATATCACTACGCGCCCATCGCCCCCCACAGTTAACGCGAAGCTCCAGCCAACCGGGTTATGGAATCTTCGCGAATTACCACCAAATTTCCTAGAGCGTACACAAGAGCTAAATGAAATTAAGGCCCTGGTGATCGGCTCATCGAACAAATCAGTCGGGGTTGCAGGGGGGGGGCTCGAAAGTACATCACCTGTTAAAATCGGAGTGTATGGCATGGGTGGTATTGGTAAGACCGTGCTTGCTGTAGCGTTGACACATGAAGCTGAGGTGAGGGCTGCATTTCCTGATGGCATAATCTGGCTGGATTTTGGTCAGAACGCTGATCCGGTTGCTAGGCAGCGCGAAGTATTTCGAGCTTTTGGAGAATACCCGCCGCCTTTTGATAATTGGATTGATGGCAGGAAGGAACTCCAGATCCTTATCGATAAACGCTCTTGTCTCATAATCTTGGATGACGTCTGGCAGTGCACACACGCAGAAGCATTCACGCGGCTTGGGGGAAACTGCCGAGTTTTGATCACCACGCGGGATGCCGGTCTGTTGAAAGATATTGGTGCTTTCACTTATGGTGTCGACGTCTTATCTCTGGATCAGTCTGTGGTTTTATTAAATGTCAGTTCGGGCGACGAATCGGTACAACACATTATTTATGATGTGGCCCGTATCTGCGGACAGGTTCCATTTGCCTTGGTCATGATGGGAGCACTGAATCGTGATGGGCGTTATGATTGGGAAGAAATCATGATGCGTCTCAAGGCGGTCGATCTCAAGCACTTGCGCCGCAAATTGCCGGATTATGAGTATGACAGCTTGCTCTCCGCTATTGAAGTGAGTGTTGAAGCACTAACTGAAGAGCATCACGAGGCTTACCTTCAGTGCGCTGTGTTTGATGAGGACGTGATCATTCCTGAGGCGGCGTTGCGCGTATTATGGTCAAAACATTGTTCTGGAGAAGACGAAGCAACAAACCTAGCATTTCTTTTGAAAGACCGAGCATTGCTCACTAGGATCGGTGATCGGCCTCGGTGTTATAAAATTCATGACCTGCACCACAAATATCTAGTGGCAACTGCAAAAGCGAACAAAAGTCTGGGCATTCTGCACAGAGACTTCGTGGATAACTACTGTGAACGCTGCACGAACGGTTGGGATACTGGCCCCAATGACGGTTACTACTTCCAGTTCCTGGTTTATCATCTGTTACAGACAGATGATAAAGAGGCTATCCGTGACTTATTGCTTGATTATGCATGGATCAAGAAAAAGCTTGAAGTAACCACCTTCGCCTCTCTATTGAGTGACTACGTTTTCTTTAAAGATGATCTTCAAAATATTGCATTGAAATACATTTATCAAAGCTTACGCTTATCAAGCTATGTGCTAAATGATAATACAAAGGAGATAGCATCTCAGTTAATAGGAAGATTAAATAACATAGATAATCCACATATTAGTAAATTGCTGAAACAGATGAAATCATTAGCAAAACCACCCTGGTTATTTCCAGTAGTAGACGCTCTGACACAACCAGGTAATGAGCTTGAACAAACTTTTATGCATTTTGACTCTGACTGTGCTGGTGTTAACGCTATTGCGATAACACCTGATGGACAATATGTTGTAGCGGGTTACTATCGAGTTTTGTGGAGCTCTTCGGAAAATACTGTCAAAGTTTGGAATGTACATAGCGGAAAATTGGAAAAATCATGGAAAGGACCAGATTGGATATTATCTATCGCAATTACATCAGATGGAAAGAATGTGGTTTTAGGTTCCCGCTCTCCAGAAATTCAAATTTGGAATTTTCACAAAGGTATTTTGATAAAATCTCTAAAAGGGCATACCAGCTGGGTCAATGCTGTTTCATTAACAAGTTGTGGAACCTACTTGATATCAGGGTCAAGCGATCAAACGATTAAAATATGGGATGTTAACACTGGTTATCTGGTTAGGAATCTTGAGGGGCACACCGATGAGGTTAAATCCATAGCTTTGACGTCAGATGGGAATTATGTTGTATCAGGGTCTCATGATTGCACCATCAAAATATGGAACATAGAAACTGGTGCTTTAGTGAAAACTATTGAAGGATTAGCAGATAAAGTTAATGCGGTTGTGTTAACTGTGGATAACCATTATTTAGTTTGTGGCTTAGATGGTGGGCAAATAGAGGTTTGGAACTTACCAAATGGAAAATTAGATAAAACTTATAAAGGGCATACAGATCAAGTAAATACTTTAGCATTGACTCCTAATGGGCAGTATATTGTATCGGGCTCAAATGACAAGACGATAAGAGTGTGGAATTTACCAAATGGAAAATTAGAAAAAACCTATGAAGGGCATACGTCTTGGGTGCTTTCAGCAGCATTGAGTTCCGATGGGCAATACGTATTGTCCGGTGCGTGGGATAATTCAATTAAGAGATGGGATTTAAGCTGCAAACCTGATTCCAGTTCTTTTGATAATTTGGGGCTTGTACTTGACTCGACTGTAACGTCCAATGGTCGCTATGCGTTGCTTGGTTCTTGCGATAGGATAATTAAGTTTGTGGATATAGATACAGGAACTATTGAAAAAACTTTTTCTGGTCATGATGGTTGGATAAATGCTGTTGAATTGTCTATTGATGGACTCTACTTGATATCAGGGTCTCGTGATCAGACGATTAAAGTATGGGATGTTAACACTGGCCTTTTAGTGAGGACTCTTGAGGGGCATACCAATGAGGTTAAATCCTTAGCTTTGACGCCAGATGGGAATTATGTTGTATCAGGGTCTCATGATTGCACCATCAAAATATGGAACATAAAAACTGGCTCTCTGGTTAAAAACATTGAGGGTCATACTGATTGGGTAAATGCTGTTGCAGTAACACCAGATGGAAATCAAATTGTATCAGGGTCTCGTGATCAGACGATTAAAGTATGGGACCTACACAGTGGAGATTTGAATAAATCAGTGAAGAGTGATGTGATTTTATCACTGGCTTTAACTCACGACGGTGAGCACTTATTGTCGACTTCGATCTATGAGTCAGAGATTAGATCTTGGAACATCAAAAGCGGTGTTTATGAGCATAGTTTGGTGGGGCATACTGATTATGTGAATAAAGTATTATTGATGCCAAATGGATGTTACGCTGTATCTGGTTCTTATGATAAAACAATTAAAGTATGGGACTTGCGTAGTAGAAATTGTGTGGCTAGTTTTCACGGTGAGGCTGAGATAACAACTCTAGCGGTAACCAACTCCAACGTAATAATATCGTGCGACCATTCTGGAAGAATGTTTACGCTAAAAATGATGTTTAAGTAAGGTCTTGCCGCAACCAACAATAGAATTCACTAAGAAATTTATAACTTTAATTAATTCAAAAACGAAGGGGCTGATCGATTATTTTACTTAGCGAGTTGTGGTAATAAGCGACGGCATCGATCCAAAGTGGAGACCACCTGGATAAGCTAGTGGGCGGGCATCAAACTTCCCGTTAAATTACTTCGACATTGAATTTGTTGCTTATCTAGAATTAAAACAATCATCAGGGATTTTGGTGAAACTGCTACACTAATATTATTGTGACAGGACAAAAGGGAGATTGTCAAAATGAGATACAGATATCTATTAAGCGTTTTCTTCGCAGTTCTCATACCTATTAGTGCATACAGTGAAGGAATACTGGTACCCGTAACCACAGACCCGAATACACAGGGAGCGCCTGATGTTAGCGAGGATTACGTGGTGTGGCATGATCGCCGAAACGGCAATTGGGATATTTATTCGGCAGATTTATCAACACTCACGGAAAAACAACTGACAAGTAACTCTTTGAACCAAACCCGGCCAGCAGTTTCTGGTAATACCGTAGTGTGGACAGATTTTCGGCGTGGTAGTGCGAGTATTTATGGTTATGATCTGCATGAAGAAAGGGAATTTGAGATTGCTCTCGATGTAATAAACTCAGTGTTAGAAATAGATGCCTCTGTTGCAATTTCTGGTGATGTCATTGCGTGGCATGCTTATGATGGTCAATATTTTATTCAAGTTCATTTCTTGTCGAGTGGCGAAACGATTACTTTGCCGCGTGGCGACGGCAACAATTTTCATCCACGAGTCTCTGGGCATCGTGTTGTATGGGAGCGCCAGAACTCAAGCAATGATGGCGTGTTTCTTTTCGACCTAACTACTGATACTTTGGAGCAGCTCACGGCACAGGGGCATTCACCTTGGCATCCCGATATCTCTGGCGATAATGTGGTGTGGCTAAATTTAACTACTTTTGGTGATCCTTGGATTGTTTTTTACAATGTGACTACCAATCTATCTACTAGCTTCACACCTGCGCACCTTACAACACAACCTCCGCGAGTCTCTGGTAGCCAAGTCGTATGGGTAGATAGACGCTATGACAATATCGACATCTTTCTTTGGGATAAGTCAACAAATATTGAAACTCAGATTACACAAAATACTGCCTCACAACAACTGCCAAAAATTTCGGGAAATAAAATTGTATGGCAAGATTCGAGAGAAGGTAACGAAGATATATTCCTTTACAGTTCAAGCTCTGCCTTATCGCTATCGACAATAGTTGATCGTGTTGTTTTATACGTCGAGCAAGGAGAAATACGACGTGGTAACGGCGAAGCTATGAAGGCCAAACTTCTTCAAGCAGGCGCTTCTGTTGCACGTGGCCATCCACAGGTAGCATCTAACCAACTCGATGCGTTTATCAATTACGTTAATGGATTAGCGATCAGGCAGATTGCTCCTGCAGTGGTCGAGGATTTGGTTAGCTTAACGCAAGCTGTTCAAAGCTCGTTAAACTAATATTAGGAATAAATAGATATGTCCATCAAGGGAAATCAATTAAGTATCGATGCGCTGACGGATGTGGGTAGTGAGTATTACTGGCAGCCCTTTCTCGTGGCAAATGGAATCAATAATTGGGTGGATGGAGAGTGTCAATTGAACGATGTTGGCACTAACGAAGACAACTCAATTTGTTGTTTTGACTACATCTTGATGCTCGCAGCCAAAAGAGGTTATGTGGACAAAAAGGCGGTCAAGGATTTGTATGGACGCATCGCAGGATGGGGTAGTGCTGGAGCAAAAGGATTTGGTCCGAATAGCTCGCTTTGGAAGGATTGGCCGGGATTTCCTTTCAGTAAGACCTATTGGCGTCCGCCAAAAGGTAATATCGTTTTCTTTGAGTCTCCCTTCGGTGGTGATCTGAATCATGTGGTCTTCTCATTAGGCCCCAACGACATTAACGAAATCGAAGTCGTTTCCTTTGGCGAGGAACTAGAAGCACCGACCAGGACGGCTGTCACTAGGAAAACAATTGCTCAACTGCGACAAGAAGGACATACAGCGGTTAAGTTTATTAAGCCGTTTTGGGATAATTAAAACGATATATTTGGAAAAAAGCATTGAATATTATTTGTCGGATTTAGATCATGGAAGACGCCATAGATAACCTAATCTATTTTTTTCCCTTCGTAGTCATTTTCATAATTATGCTAATAGACGGTAGATTCGGAATTGATCGAATTGAAACTGATAACAGCGACGAACATGACAAAACATGGTTAAACCAGAAAGTCACAGTAGGTAGAAATCCACACCTCGAATATTCCACGAGTCCTAGTAAATCAAAACGGTGGAAAATTCTTTTGTTCTGGTTTATTCCCTGCCTAGCGTTCTATTTGTTTAAGACTCTTTAGAGCTTGGGGGAGATCCGAGTTAATATTGAATGTACTTCCATTTTAACGAACGAACTGGATATTGAATTCAAACCGAAAAAAGGAATTTGATTATGAGCACTGCCGGTTTCAAATATAACGATAATCCCAAAGTTTTCTTGTGGAAGGATACAATTGATGCGGTGTATCACAACCTAGACAATCGCGTAGGCAGTGTTGTTGTTCACTTCGTTGTTGATATGAAATATGCAATGGATTGGCTTGGAAAAAGAAAGCTCGATATTAAAAATGGTTTGTTAGTGGACCCGATATTAGAAAAAGCTATCCACCAATCGTACCCTGAAGAAGATGAGGAATATCTGAGTGGTCTTGTGTTTTTTCGGGCATTCCTCTTTGACAATAATGATGTCGAAACAATTGAGCATTGGATTTATGAGTTGTTCTGTGATGCACCTCAATATGTTTGGGTTGACGGCGTAATGAAAGGTGGGTTGTGTTTTCCGCAGTCACCAGCATCTGATGACAATTATGCACCACTAATTGAGAAACTACCCAGCGAAACGCTATATTCACCTAAAAGCGTGACGTTGGAATAAATGGTGATAATCGAGAAGGAAAAACGTGCATCAATGGAGGATATAGTGTGGCGACGTTTCATCAGCAAGGTCAAACCGTCAATTACCAATACAATGCGGATACCATCAACTTTGAGCACATTCAAACACAAGCATCATTGATTGTTGCTTTGGAAACACTGCAGCGAGAAGTGGATAACGCAATCAAAACCAAGGCATTGACTCAAGAGCAAGCACTAGAGGCAAGACAGGCCATGAATCAAGCTGTGCAGCAAGCAAAAAAAGATTCTCCTGATAAATCCTCGTTACTAAAACACATCCATACCGTGAAAGATATTGTCAGCGGTATTGGCGGATTAGCAACAGCATTTAAGTCCGCTATCGTGGCGATTACAGCGTTGTTTAAATATGACTGAGTATAATCAGTCTTCCCAACACGTAAAGCAACAGCAAAACGCTGATCAGATTATTAATCAGTATGGTATTCAGCCTGAATACCTGGTGGCTTTATCTCAGGAACTGGGCGTAACCAATACCGCGCTGCGTAATTTTTTCACCATCATCGAACAAGAAAAAGTCCCGCTTGATGACTTAGATAATACCTTAAGAACAATCGCCAAGAATTATCACAGCATGATGCGACAGGTTAACTCCCTGGATTCGATCGATCCTGAGATACACGATTTGCAAGAGAAGGCTAAGCATCATCTTGAACGACTCGAATTTACCGACGCAGAAGCATTACTACAAAATGCGGTAGCATTAGATTTTGCCGCAGAAAAAACCATGGTGGATAAATTGAATCAACGGCGTATATCCGCCGCGAAATCACTTTATACTCTGGGTCTCTGTAAACAAACACAAATACACTATCAGGAAGCCGCTAACTACTTTCAACAAGCACTGGAAAAACTCCCGCAAGATCATGAACAATACAGTGTGTACTTAAATCAATGTGGCAGTATCGCCCGTGTTCTGAGCTATTATGACAAGGCGATTGCCTATTACGAGCAAGCCCTGGCGGCGGACCTGAAGACCTATGGTGAAGATCATCCTGCTGTGGCGCTCAAGCGTAACAACCTGGGAATGGTGTGGCAGGACTTGGGTGATCACGAAAAAGCGATCGACTACATTGAGTTGGCGTTGGCCTCGGATCTAAACACCTATGGTGAAGACCATCCTGCTGATTTTCAGTGGCATAACAACCCAGCTCGCCCTAAGAAAATTTTCATAGTCTTTTTGGTCGTTTATTACACTGCTCGGAAAGGCGAACATCTGTTGAGAAGGAAAGAGCTGTTGCGAGTAGATGAGAAATTAGTCGATTATGGCAGGTGAAGGCTTGTGTAACCCAAAAGAATACTTGTGGAATTTGGCTAATATGTGCGTTATATTTCCTATTCCTCAACTATATATAGGTTTAATAAGAAGCGTACAGGTTCATATCTCAGGAATTATACCTGTTAATATTTATCATTATTTTGTATAAATTACTTACACCTCAACAAAGTTCTTCATTGGAATAACGGAGATGTATTATGACACCGGCTCAACTACGACAATGGATAATTCATGGTCAAGCAATACGAATTCTAGCCGCTCCTGGCGCAGGTTTGGTCAACATGCCACCAACGGCTGCGGCTAACGGGACGCAGACACGCTACTTCCCAATTACCGTTGATCAAATTATGATGGATCCTGTAATTGGTAACCATGTCAGGGTTCAGGCCGCCCCGGCAGGTGCTGTTCACCATGGGGTATTTCTTCCAGATGTTGCCAATCAATGTACGGTTGTAGATGCAACTGCACATGCCAATGGAATTGTTATCAGCGGTCCTTTTAATGGCTGTACCTTTGGCAAATGCGTTAATGGTGCCGGTAATCAAATTGTTGGACATATCTTTGTTGACGCTAACTTGGCCGGAAACAACCCAGCCACACAAGCCACCGCATTAAAAGCCGCTGCAGGGCTTGGCCCGGGCGGTGCGGCAGAAGGCTTTGCAACCTTGGGACTGGTTGCACCACCAGCTCAAGTAGGATATGTATTTGGTACCTTTCATGGCGGAGCTTGGCAATGGAATTGGTTAACCATGTCGGTACAAGGCCTTAATAACAAAAGATCAGTTGTCACTCGACAAACATTAGGACCTGGTGATTGGGCAGCCCTTTAAGACAAACCGATGCTTGAATAACAAAGTACAAATAGCCAGAAATGTGGAGGGTGTGTCGCTGGAGTACATCTATCCAGATATCGAGCGTATAGATACTACCTTTAAAATATTTTGGAAAGGCGTAAAACTTCCGTTATTGAATGCCGACGTTTAATTGTAAGCGTTCAAAATACTACGTAATTTTGGGCATGCCCCAGTATTTTTTCTTGATGTCAGAACTTATCCAAATCTGACTGAAGCGGATTTTTAGCGAATTGTTCTTTCCAGAGCCGAGGTGTCAGC
>Ga0316207_10000385_pt1 | contig 76384 bp, 54 predicted proteins | sample 6weekpyrite_MG_FD_204943 | JGI IMG/M metagenome (GOLD analysis project Ga0316207, IMG submission 204943) | Microbial mat bacterial communities from mineral coupon in-situ incubated in ocean water Damariscotta River, Maine, United States -... | ecosystem: Environmental > Aquatic > Marine >... | reverse complement strand
AGAGCAATTCATCTATTTGTTCTGCTTGATTTTGATCTTGAGTATAGATAAATACGCGCTGATTTTGACGATAAAAGTAACTGGCTTGCAAACAGGCATGATAAAACGCTGAGCTAGTATCCTTAGCATCAAGGTTTTTGCTATCATTACCGGGCTTCTCATCACTAAGGATGTAAAACATTACCTGTGTTTGCATTGCTTTATTTTATCTCTTCGTTTTATTTGTAGGTGGCATTTATGCTTACCTTGGTAGAGCTAATGCCATATCTACAGTTACTCGCCTTGTTCTTGTCCTGCGCGGTTAAGCATAAACTGCGTTAACATGCTTACAGGGCGGCCAGTTGAGCCTTTATCTTTACCACCACTGCGCCACGCTGTACCTGCAACATCTAAATGTGCCCAGTGATATTTTTTAGTAAAACGTGCTAAGAAGCACCCTGCAGTTATAGTACCCGCGCCTTTACCACCAATATTTGCCATATCAGCAAACGGGCTTTCAAGTTGCTCTTGATAATCATCCCATAATGGTAAACGCCAAGCTCTATCACCACTTTGATCTGAAGCGTTTAGTAACTCATGCGCAAGTGGGTTGTGAGTGCTTAATAGGCCCGTAGCATGTTTACCTAAAGCTACCACACAAGCGCCAGTTAATGTTGCTACATCAATAACGGCTTCTGGCTCGAAACGCTCAACGTAAGTTAAGGCGTCACATAATACTAAGCGGCCTTCTGCATCAGTGTTTAACACTTCAACAGTTTGCCCTGACATTGTCGTGAGAATATCACCCGGGCGATAGGCATTGCTGCTTGGCATGTTTTCACAGCCAGCGAGTACGCCAATAACGTTTATTGGCAAGTCTAATTCAGCTAAGGCATGCATTGCCCCTAAAACACCCGCTGCACCGCCCATGTCGTATTTCATTTCGTCCATGCCTGCGCCGGGTTTTAAGGAAATACCACCACTGTCAAAAGTTAAACCTTTACCTACTAAAACTAGCGGTTTAGAGTCATCATCAATGCCGTTATAAGTCATTATACTCATTAATGATTCATTCACAGAGCCACGACCAACAGCTAAGTATGAACCCATACCTAACGCTTCCATTTCTTGTTCACCAACAATAGTGGTTGATACCTTATCGTAATCATTGGCCAATATTTTTGCTTGTTCAGCGAGATATGCTGGATTACAAATATTTGGCGGCATATTAGCAACATTTTTACAGGTGGTAATGCCTTCTGAAATAGCTAAAGCATGGGTAATAGCACGTTCACCAATAGGTAGTTCACGACGTGTTGGCACGTTAAAAACAATTTTACGTAAAGGTCTTCGTGGCTCTTCTATTCTTGTTTTTAAACTATTAAAGTTATATAAACCATCTTGTGTTGCTTCTACTGCTTGGCGTACTTTCCAATAGGTATCACGGCCTTTTACATGTAATTCTGATAAAAAGCAGACCGCTTCCATTGAACCTGTTTCGTTTAAAGTATTAATGGTTTTATTGATAATTTGACGATATTGACGTTCGTCAAGCTCGCGCTCTTTACCACAACCAACGAGTAAAACACGTTCACTTAAAATATTAGGCACGTGATGTAGTAATAGCATCTGCCCTGATTTACCTTCTAAGTCGCCTTTGCGTAAAAGGTTACTAATATAGCCTTCACTTATTTCATCAAGTTGCTCTGCGGTGGCACTTAAGCGTCGAGGTTCAAAGACACCAACGACGATACAAGCACTGCGTTGTTTTTCAGGACTGCCACTTTTTATACTAAATTCCATAGAATTTCCTTTTGCATTACTTTTTTGATGGTAAATCAGACTATAACTTGCTAAAACTAATAAAAAATAGCACTCTTGTCTATTCAACTGATAGCGCTAAGAGCTATAATTATAGTCGTATTAATTAAAATTATTTAATTACTGACTATATAGTTTAGTTATGAAAACGGCAAGTTTACTGAAAAATTAGCCGATTGTCAGAAAAAAACCATGTTTTATAGAAGTTTTTATAGGATCTTTTGTGATCATATTTCGTTATTTATTAAAAGAAGTGGCAAAAACACAATTGGCAGTATTTTTTGTGTTGATGACCATTTTTATTAGCCAAAAGTTTGTTCGTGTTTTAGGTGATGCCTCTGAAGGTAGTATTCCGGGACAAATGGTAATGACTTTTATCGCCCTTAAAGTGCCTGACTTGGCTGGAATGATGTTACCTTTGAGCTTATTTCTAGGGGTGTTACTAGCCTACGGTCGTATATACGCAGATAATGAAATGACAGTGTTACATGCTTGCGGTGTTAGCGAATGGTATGTGGTTAGGGTAACTTTAGTACTTGCTTTTGTAACTGCAATATTAACCGGCGTTTTCACCTTATATTTGGCGCCAATGGCATCAGAGTATCAATATCAAGTAAAAGATAAATTAGCCGCAGATTCAGGGTTAAGTTCATTAGTTGCTGGTCGATTTCAAAAAACTGGCAATAACAAAGCCGTGATCTTTATTCATGATAAAAGCCGTACTGACAATAGTTTTAAAAAAGTTTTTGTCGCTCAGTTGCCAGATGAAAATCATAGTGAAGAAAGCATTATAAATTCAAGTTTAGTTTATGCAAAACAAGGTCAAGTTTTTGAAGAAGATTCTGGCTCGCAACGATTAGTACTATCTGATGGCATGCGCTACCACAGTGATATAGAAAATGGTGAGTTTCAGTCAGTTGCTTTTGATAAATATTACTTGCAGATACAAGACCAAAAAGTAGAACAAAAACATCGAAAACTGAGTGCACTATCAACGCAAGATTTGCTAAAGCCTACGGATGCTAAATCTATTGCTGAATATGGGGCAACAATTCAGTGGCGTATCGCATTTCCATTAGCTTGCATTATTTTAACTTTTATTGCGGTGCCGTTAAGTGTGGTTAATCCTAGGCAAGGTAAATTTGCTAAAATGTTACCAGCCTTGATGTTATTTTTAGGATATTTTTTACTATTAACGTCAATGCGTTCAGGGGTTGAACGCCAAGCGTTACCCGCAGGTATTGGGCTTTGGCCAATTCATTTTAGTGCGCTATTTTTAGGTGTCATATTATTAATGAAAGAGAGAAGTAGTGGCAGAAAAATTAAAGCTAAACTGCCAAGTTTAAAACGTCATCCTTCGCAAGTAAGTAATGATGAAAATGCCAGAAGTCAAGCATAATGCGAATTCTAGACGTTTATATTGGTCGTATTATCGCCTCAACTACATTTTTAACCTTAGCCGTTTTTGTTAGCGTTAGTGGTATTATTAAGTTTGTTGAGCAAATACGTTTAGTGGGTAGGGGCGATTATGATTTATCTCACGCCGCGCTTTTTGTGCTATACGCTGTGCCCCGTGATGTTGAAATATTCTTCCCTATGTCTGCGCTTATTGGCGGTTTAATTGGTATTGGCATGTTAGCAAGTAATAGTGAGCTAGTTGTGATGCAAGCGGCGGGGTTATCGCGATTAGATATTATTAAATCAGTGATGAAAACTGCTATCTTGCTTATTATAGCATCAATGGCTGTGGGCGAATGGCTAGCGCCAAGTGGCGAAGCAACTGCTCGCGAAATTCGTGCGCAAGCAATATCTGGTGGCAGTTTAATAGCCGCAAAAAATGGTGTTTGGGCTAAAGATGGCGATTACTTTGTTAATATTGGTGAAGTTTTAGAGCAAGGACAATTAAAGAAAATACAAATATATCGCTTTAACGACGATCTTAAACTTGATAGTTGGCTTAGTGCTGAAAAGGCTGTTTATCAAGATAAAGTGTGGTTACTCTCAGGCGTTATTAACACCACTTTGACTAAACAAAATATAGTTACCCAAAAAGCAGACTATCAAGTGTGGCAATCGTCCTTAACACCGAAAAAGCTTGGTGTGGTCACGGTTACCCCTGAGTCATTATCTATTAGTGGATTACTTGATTATTTAGATTATTTAGAAGCCAATGAACAAGATCCTAGTCGTTATCAATTGGCTTTTTGGCGAAAACTGATGCAGCCTGTTACTGTCGCTGTCATGCTTTTAGTAGCGTTATCTTTTATTTTTGGCCCCTTACGCTCTGTTTCTATGGGCGCACGTATCATGATGGGTGTAGTAACCGGAATTCTCTTTTTTGTTAGCAATGAAGTATTAGGCTCACTGAGTTTGGTTTATCAATTTCCACCCATTATTGGCGGTATATCACCAAGCTTACTGTTTATTAGTGTTGCTTGGTATTTTATGAATAAAAAAGTGACCTAAAAACTAGGTTCTAAGGTGCACAGTGTGTGCTCCTTAGTCAGTTATAGCCTACCTTTATTGGCTTCAAGTGATAAAACAACCACTTCGGTGTTAGTTAACCTATCTTGCAAGCTTAGCTTGTTTTTTCTATCAAAAATAACGGTTAAGTTGCCTAAACCAAATAAGGTAGGAACAAGGCGTTTGATCCCCGTGATTTTACTTATACGTGTGCCATCTTGATTTTGTAATCGTAAACGCCATGCTTTCATCCCTAAGGTTTGCCCACTCTTGGCCCAGAAAAAAACAAAGAAAAAACTTACCCAAGCGATTTTCCAAAATTCATTTGGCCATTTTAACCAATAGGTATTGGATATGGTGTCAGAAAAGTGTTGCTCACCTTGCATGCCATATAAACCAAAATAATAACCAAGATATATTAATAAAAATGAAATAGCACCAGCGACCATATAGACAGCAAAAGCAATTAATACATCATAAACCCATGAGCCAAAACGACGACGAAATCCGGCACGAGGAAAGTATTCTTGCGGGCTGTTATTCATAAAATTCTCTTATTGACAGAAAAAGCATTAAAATTTTTTCGCTAGTCTAACAAAGTTTATGGTTGTTTACTCCTTGCTTATTTTATAAAAACTACAATAAAGCACAGGAACTACCGCAAGGGTTAGTACAGTACCTATAGCTAAACCAAAGGCAATAACATTAGCCATACCATAAAATAATGGGTCTTTGCCTAAAATTAAAGGCAGTAAGCCCATCACTGTGGTGATTGTAGTCATGGCGATAGGGCGTAATCGCGTAATGCACGAGTCAATCACGGCTTGATACTCAGATTTACCCGCATCAACTTCAATTCTTATACGGTCAATTAGCACAATGGCATTGTTAATAATAATACCTGCTAAGCTATATAAACCAAGAGTTACCATAAAGCCAAAAGGTGCATTCATTACTAATAAGCCAATAACCGCGCCAATAAAAGAAAGTGGCATAGTTAGTGTTATTACTGCTGCTTTGCGGAAGGAATTAAATTGGGCAACGAGTAAAATCAATATTAACCCTAATACCATAGGCATGCTGGCGCTTAATGCTTTTTGTGCTTCGGCAGACTCTTTAATTACACCATCATATTCTATAGTGTGATTAATAGGTAAATCTTGCTTAAGTAATTGAATTTTATCATCTATGATTAATTTTAAATCTTCAGCTGCCATTTTGGTATTTCGCGCTTGCACACTTACGGTTCTAAATAAATCTTCATGTTGTATCATTGAAAATTGGTTGTAAGGCGCAAGTTTAGCCACTTGAAATAGCGGTACCGCTTTACCTGTTTTATGCGAGTAAATGTTTAACGTTCTTAATCGATCTAAATTTTTCCTTTCAGCCTGCTTTGCTCTTAACACCACAGGAATAATGTCATCACCTTCGCGATATTCAGTGATTTTTGTACCGGAGAAATAAGTTTCTAACGCTTGAGCAATTTCATCTGATGTTAAACCCGAGCGTTTAGCGCGGTGTTGATCTATTTTTACATCTATTTTCACAATAAGGTTTTCCCAATCATTGCGAATATCAATAGTATTAGGAATATCGTGTAGCACAGACATAATTTGTTGGGATTTTTTATAAATTATATTTTTATCGGGTCCTTTTACCTGAATTTTAATGGTGTTTGAGTCAGAAGGACCTAAAAACATTTTGCTTACCCGTGCTGATACATTGGGGAAGTCATGCTCTATTTGTTGGTCAAGCTTAAGGACTGTTGAAGTAATATCAGTGTGCTCCTTAACATTAAGGACAATAAAGCCTTTGTTATTGGCCGGATCTTCAGGGTTAAGTGATAAGACAAACCTTGGGCCACTAAAGCCTACATACCCCGAATAACTACTAATATAATCAAAATGTTCTTTATTATTTAGCCAACTAAAAATATCTTGCATTTGTCTATTGGTTTCTTTTGAAGAGGTACCATTAGGCAAGTCAATATTGATAATAATTTGCGTTCTATCAGAGTCAGGAAAAAACTGCTTAGCGACAAATTGCATTGAATTAACGGCGCCAAAAAATAACCCCAGCATTGTTATCATAAAAATTAATTTATGCGTTAACACCCAGTGTAAAAATGCTTCGTAGTAATGGTAAAGCTTCGCGAGCCCGTTAGCAGTTTCAGCCTTTATTTCACGTTGATTTTCAAGTTGACTACTGCTAACAGTTTCAGCAGGAAGTTTAATAAAGAAATAACAAAGTAATGGCGTAACACATAGTGCTAAAATCCAACTTGTTAATAGTGTAATTAATATAACCAAGGAGATCGAACGAGTATATTCTCCGGCAACATGTTCAGCGAGCATTAAGGGTAAGAAAAACAGCACTGTTGTAGCTGATGAGCTTAATAAAGGGATAGACAATTCTTTGCTACCTTTAATCATAGCATCAAATCTGGCGGTACCTTCTTCTAATCTACGCTTGAAGTCTTCGGCAATAACAATGCCATTATCTACCAATAAACCGAGCGAAATAATTAAGGTTGCCAAGCTCATTCGCTCTAATTTCATGTCGAAAAATTGCATTATGGTTAATGTAGTTAGCATCACAAAAGGCACAATGGCGCCAACAATTAATCCTGTGCGTACACCTAAAAATAACACCACAACCACGAGTATAATGGCTAAAGTTTGTAAAACGTTAACGGACACACCTTTAACGGTTTTAAAAACTTGTTCGGCTTGATAAGTGGCAACATTGATATTATAGCCAACGGGTAGAGTTGCCTCTATTGCTCTTAGTTTCTCAGTAAAACGCGGAGAGAACTCTAGTATGTTGTATTGATCAAGCATGGAAGTGGCAAAAAATATTGCGGGTTTGCCATTAAAATAGGCAAGTTTATCAGGTGGATCAACAAAATCGCGTTTGATGGTTATGATATCTTTTAACGCTACAAAGTCTTCAGAGCCGGGAATGTTAATGTAAGTATTGGCAATATCTTCAACACTTTTAAAATTACCTGAAGGCTCTACGATAAAGCTTTTAGCACCGGTATCAATTTGACCACCTGAGCGGATAATATTTTGATTTTGTAGCTCTTGAATAAGCGCTTGCGGAGAAATACCCAATTGAGACAGTTTTGCATTTGATGTTTCTAAGAAAATTCGCTCTTCTTTTCTACCTAAAATTTCAATTTTTTTAGTGCCTTCAACACCATAAAGGCTATCTTTAATATGCTGCGCTATATCGTACATTTGCCCTAAGTCAAAACCGTCGGCTGTTAGTGCTAACGTTATAACAGAAACATCACCAAATTCATCATTAACAAAAGGGGGTCTGGTGCCTGAAGGCATTTTAGCATGAGCAGCACTGGCTTTATTTCTAACATCTTGCCAGATATCGTCCAGGTTAAAGTAACGATCGTAAATTTTAACATGCAAAATAGAAAGACCAGCCGATGAAGTCGACTTTATTTCTTTAACCTCAGGAATTTTCCTAATTTCCTCTTCAATTTTCTTGGTAATTAACTGCTCAACCCTACTAGAAGACATGCCAGGAAAAGAGGTACTAACTATTGCTTCGCGAATAGTAATCGTAGGATCTTCTTGTGCCGGCAAAGTAAAATAGGCAAAAATGCCATTAAGCAGCAAAACTGCCAATATCAAAAAAACGGACTTTCGGTAAGTAAAAGCGATTTGAGTCAAATTCATTGCTATTCCTTAGTAAACTTAATTAAAGCGCTGAACATGATTATCAAGTAAAGTAACTTGCTGACCATCTCTTAAAAAAGCAACGCCTGCAGTTGCAATGATATCGCCATCTTTTAATCCTGAAGAAATGAAAACTTCATTTTTTAAGATATTCTCAGTTTGCACTTCTTTTTTATTCACTTGCTGGGTTGAAGGGTTATAAACAAAAACAAATGCTTTTTGCTCAAGTCCAGCGCTAAGAGCTGTTAAGGGAATTCGTATTGAAGGACCTTTATAACCAGTACGGCCAACGCCTTCAAAAGAAAACTCTACTTCAGCAGTCATGCCCGCACGTAATAGCGAATTATTTTTTTGTAAAACAACGGTCACAGGAAAAGCATTTGCTGACTCAGCTCTAGTGCCAATTTCAGTAATACGTGCTTGCATACTAAGCTGTGGCAGCACAGGGAAATGAATAGGTAAGAGTGTATCTTTTGCTAACTCTTGAATTAAGGTTTCAGGCACCATTACTTTTACTTCTAAGCCATGTTTACCTTCAATTTCAAAAACAGATTGCCCGGCAGATATTTGCTGCGAGGGCTCAAACAATCGTTTAGTGATAATACCGTCGTAAGGGGCTGTTAAAATACTGTCTTGCAAGTTTTTGTTAGCAATATCTAATTGTGCTTTTGCAACATCAACTGCGCTTTTATTAGTGTCATATGCGGCTTTGGCATTATCAAACCCTGATTGCGAAACGACACCTTGTTTGATCAATTTTGCATAGCGATTATAGCTATTGCTTGCGTCAATTAAACTGGCTTTTGCTTGCTCGTATTTTGCTTGGGCTGATTGTAACCCTAATGTATAGCTGCGCTGGTTTAAGCGAGCAAGCTCTTGTCCTTTCGTTACTTCATCACCAAGATTAACAAGTATCTTTTGAATTTTACCACTTACCTCAAAACTTAGCTTGGTTGCTTCAACAGGTGCAACAATGCCTGACAAAGTGCGAATTTGCTCTAAATTAGAGAGCGATACTTTTGTCCATACAATAGGGCGAATAATCTTTCTGGGTTGCTCTACTGACTGATTACATCCAAAAAGGAATAAGGTTAATAGAGTTAATAATAAAGTGCGCATAGATATTCCTGTCAGCATGCTTTAGGTGTTAAATGAGTAAGTTCATTTACTTGATATTACAGGTAAGTGTAGCCTTAATTTAACGTAAAAATAATAAGAGATGTATTTGGTACTACCAAGTACCGTTTATTTTGGTACTATGTAGTACCGATGTCAATAACAAATTACAATATTTTGAAATAACCATGGCTAAACAAGCACCTTCTTTAACAAAAAAAAAGCTAGCAGCGCACTGTAATGCTGAACTCAGTGCTAGAGGCAACCTTATACTTGATGCCGCACAACAACTTTTTTTTCAACAAGGCTTTGATGAAACATCTTTAGCAATGATTATTAATGAAGCTGGGGGCTCACGACGCTCTATTTACCATGAGTTTGGTAATAAGCAAGGGTTATTACTCGCGGTAATTCAAAGACAAGTTAACATTCAAACGCAAACATTAACGGCTATTAATAAGCAGCTTAAACCTCAAGAAGCGCTAAATGAAGTTTGCTATCAATTTGTTAAAGGCATGTTGTCTAGCAACATCCAATCGCTTTTTAGATTAGTGGTACAGCAGGCAGTTAAACTGCCAGAATTAGGTAAAATCATCTATCAATGCGGCCCTCAGGCGGGGGTTCAACCTTTAGCTGATTACTTAGAAAGTTTAGTGAACCAAAAGCTATTAAAAATTGACGATTGTCATTTTGCAGCGCAAATGCTGCTAGAAATGTCGAAAGGTCCACTTCATACCAAAGCGCTGCTCATGCCGATGGAGGTTATAACTGATGAGGTAATTAAGCAGCAAGTGAGCAAAGCAGTAGATATTTTTTTTAATGCTCATCAAGTTTAAATTGCCCTTTCCCACTCATAATTCTTTATAAGTATAAATATTCAACAAGTAAGCGATCTACAAGGAAAAACTTGTTGCCATGCAAGTAAATTCTCGTATAATGCCAAGCTCTTTAGTTCGTAACTAAAGACACTGTGTCGCCGGAGTGGTGGAATTGGTAGACACGACGGATTCAAAATCCGTTGCCTTCGGGCGTGACGGTTCAAGTCCGTCTTCCGGTACCAATATTAAAACCTTGTTAATACAAGGTTTTTTTATGCCTGAAATTTACTAATCTAATATCTAAATTACCCATAATTCAAATGTAGACGCTATTTTAAATTTCTAGTTCGAAGTTTGTAGAAATAAATAAAAAACCCGAAACAAATCACTTTGTCTCGGGTTTTTAGTTTGTACTATAACTATAAGGTTATTTAAGGGTTATAAGTTACGTCTAAACTTACACCGCTTGCTGCAGAATAACCGTAAATACCTATATGCCAAGTATCAGCGGTAGGGTTGGTAAATGAACACGTTTCGTTATTACCAGTCTTATAAGGACGACAGTCATAAGTTGACGAAGTAGGTTGAGCGCCACGTCTAATATACATATCGGCATCACCTGTGCCACCGCTCATAACAAAGTCTAATGTAGCCATGCCAGCAGGAATATCTATGGTGTAGTATGTCCAAGCACGACGGGCAACACTGATATCAGTTACCGAAGCACTGCCGCCTGTAGCACCACCGCCACCCGTACTCGGTTCAGTATAGCTACCAGTTAAACTAACACCAGTATAGGCTGAGTAAGCAACAACTTTAACATAGTAAGTACCTGCTTGGACGTTGGTGATAGGACAACTTTCAGTGTTACCGCTTTTATACGGACGACAGTCGTAACTGCTACTTGTTGGTGCTGAGCCAAATTTAACATAAAGATCAGCATCACCAGTACCACCAGCCATATCAAAAGTTAGATCTGTTGCACCAGCAGGAACGTCCATAGTAAAGCTAAGCTCTGTGCTTGAGCTAAGGTTTGTTTTCGCTATACCATTTTCTAAAACGTTAGTAGATGGCGGAGGAGGAGGTGTAGTACCACCACAACTTGTTGCTAAAGCATCTGATGCGGCTTTTGCTTGCACTAAACCAAAGCCTGTTTTGTCATCACGACCGGCAACATCTAAATCAATGGCAGTGTTTTTCAAGGCACTACGCACATCGTCTGCGCTACAGTTAGGATTATTGCTCCACACTAATGCGGCAACACCAGCAACATGTGGCGTTGCCATTGAAGTGCCGTTGTAATAAGAATAATTCTGTGAACCATTCACTGTGATACTTGCACTAGCACCTAATTGCGACATTAGTTGTTGCCCTAAAGTACGGTCAACTGAAACCGTCGGCACAGTTACATCAGTATTTGCATCAACTAAAAACGGGTTTTGTAACCCGGGGCGGGTGCTATTACTATAAACAATAACACCTGATGCACCGGCATCAGCACAAGCTTTGGCTGGATTGATTTCAGGGTAGTTACTACCTTTTTGATTGTCATTACGCTCGGCTAAACAGATATTGCCATTAACGTTGGTACAACTGTAACTGGTGCCTGAAATTGTACAGCTGGCGAGTACACCATTAGCACTGCCATTAACATTACTCACTACATAGTTGCCGGCACTTTGCACATAATGCGTTTGAGGTACTACATTATCATTACCATAAGTTGTTGAACCTACAGAGATATAACCTAAACGGCCATCACCAGCAACCGTTGATAGAATAGCTTCACCAGGAGCAGATACTTCAACTTGAGGGGTATATTGAGAGAATTCAGCATGTTGGTTATTGCTGTCTAGAGCGCCAACAGCCATAACAGCATCATAGGATGCAGGGTAAGACAAAGTTGCATCGCCATCATTTCCAGAAGCGGCAATTAATAGTACGCCAGTATCGGCGGCGGCTTGTAAGGCATTTTTCTCAGTGGTACTTGAACCTGCACCACCTAAACTCATATTAATTACTTTTGCGCCATTAGTAACACAAGTGTCAACTGCGTCAGATAAATCACCTGAGTAACCCCAGCCACTTGCATTGAATACTTTAACTATATGTAAGTTAACATTAGTATTAGGTAAAACCCCAACCACACCTTCACTGTTGTTTACCCCAGCAATAGTACCGGCAACGTGCGTGCCATGAGAGCCGCCGTTTTCATACCAGTTACCCGTACCTGAGTTATTAGTGCCGCTAGCGTTATTAGCATTTAAATCAGGGTTTGCTTGTTCATAACCTGAGTCAATAATACAAACCGTCATATTCGATGCATCCGCATCTGTTAGTTGGTCTGATTGTGTTTTCGCTATGCCCCAAGGCTGACTTTGCGCCATTAAATAACGTTGGTAATCTGGCTCAATTGATTCCACTGAAGGGTGTTTACGTAATTTTTCAATAAATTTTTCAATATCTTTCAATGGGTGCATGTTATCAAATGAAATGACATGGCTATTATTTTTTAAGATTTTTACGTGCTTTAAGTTTAATCCTATTTTCTTAGCTAAACCCGGAGGTACGGTTTTACCTTGTTTCTTGTCTTTGAAAGTAATAATTAAACGATCAGTATAGTCATTACGATTAAGTTTTTGTTGTGCTCGCCACTGAGCAAAACTTGGTGCTGAAGACTGTGCTGCAGCATTAACTTTCTCTGCTTTAGTCAGTTTAGCTTGAGGGGCTGCATTACTCGTAGCACTAATAACGGTTAAAACCGATAAAGCTAAAGTACTAAACGCAAGTTTTTTATTATTTTTCATTTATTTTAACTCCAAAATTGAGTGTTTCCGCTTTTCAAAAAGTATTTTTAATTTTGATTTGCGGATTATTGTTATAAGTTGATTTAAGGTTTTAGCAAAAATTCAACCATTAACAGGTTGAATCTTTATCCGTTTTTTAACTAGTAAATAACGGACAGTTTTTGAGAGAAAAACGACGGTTGGTAATGTTTTGTTTTATTTAAGTTGTTGAAAATATTGATATCAAATTAACGTTGTCGTTTTTGTGCGAAAAGCTGTCGTAATTTTGCTAGGGGAGGTTTATCAAGCTGTTACTATCGAAATATGCAAGAAGCAGGAAGCTAGTTAAAGCAAATGTATCTATTAAGTTAATGCATGAAAACGGAGAACGGACTGTTCATCTAAATAATCAAAATTAACGTCATTAAAAATAATAATAAGACGAAATAAATATAAATAGATAAATATAAAATAAATAGAGAGAGTGGAGTACATATGAAAGTTTCAAAGTTTGCAACCTCAGTTCTTGCCATTGCGGTAACAGCAGCATTTTCAGCACAAGCAGCTGATGACAGATACATTATTAAAGTAGATCAAAGTAAAAAAGGTGTGGTAAAAGCACTTGCTAAAAAATTAGGCGCTGAACTTAAGGTTGATGGCAATGGCTTTTTCGCAGCATCTTTTGCAGGTAAAAGCTTAAGCGAAGTAAAAGGTTTATTAAATAATCCTCATGTGCAAATGGTTGAAGAAGATCAACGTCGTATGCCGCTAGGTCTTTATAATGATGACATGGGTAATGCCATGACTGAGCAGCTAACACCTTATGCTGTATATCAATCACAAGCTAACCAAGTGCCATTTAACGCGAGTGCAGGTATGAAAGTTTGTGTTATCGATTCTGGCTTAGATCGCTCTAATCAAGACTTCGTTTGGGGTAATATCACAGGTGATAATGACTCAGGCACAGGTAACTGGGATGAAAACGGTGGCCCACATGGTACACACGTTGCTGGCACAATAGCTGCCGCAGATAATAATGTTGGTGTTGTTGGTATGGCACCTGGTGTTGATTTACACATTGTTAAAGTTTTCAATGCTGATGGTTGGGGATATTCTTCAGACTTAGCCTTTGCTGCTGATAAGTGTACAGCGGCAGGCGCAAATATTATCAGCATGAGTTTAGGTGGTGGCGGTGCTAACAGTACTGAAGAAAATGCCTTTGATGCATTTACTCAAGCAGGTGGTTTAGTAGTAGCTGCAGCAGGTAACGATGGCAATAACGTTCGTTCATTCCCAGCTGGTTATTCATCAGTAATGATGATTGGTGCAAATGACAACAATAACAATATTGCAGACTTCTCTCAATTCCCTAGCTGTTCAGTAACAACAGGACGCGGTAAAAACCAAACTACAACAACAGATGAAACTATTTGTGTTGAAGTAACAGCAGGTGGTGTTGATACTTTATCTACTTACCCTGCAGGTATGGCAACTAGCGCTTCAATGACTGCAGATGGTGTAGCCTTTGCATCTTCTTCAATGGAGAATGCCGGTAATGCTAGCGGTAATACTTATTACATGGGTACAGCTGAAGCGACTGATTCAGGTGCTAACGGTAACATTTGTATGATTGACCGTGGTGTGATTTCTTTCCACGACAAAGTACTAAACTGTGAAAACTCAGGTGGTATCGGTGCTGTTATTATTAATAACGAAGCGGGTATGCTTTATGGCACATTAGGCGATACTAATGTGACAACTATTCCTGCTGTTGGTGCAACATTTGAAGACAGGGCTGCACTTTTAGCTGCCACTTCTGCTTCTGTTAATATTGGCACTAGTGATTACGGTTTTATGAGCGGTACTTCAATGGCAACGCCTGCCGTTTCAGGTATAGCTGCGCTAGTATGGTCTAACCATAATGAGTGTACAGGTACACAAATTCGTGATGCCTTAAAAGCAACGGCACAAGATGGCGGCGCTGCCGGACATGATGATTACTTTGGTAGCGGTATCGTAAAAGCGAAAGCAGCACATGATTACTTAACAGCAAATGGTTGTGGCGGTGATGTAACACCACCACCTGCTGGAGATATTTCATTATCTGCTACAGGCTACTGGGCTAAAGGTAAAAACAAAGTTGATTTAAGCTGGAGCGGTGCTTCAACATCAAGTGTTGATATATATCGTAATGGTTCACTTAGAACAACAACGTCAAATGACGGTGCTTACACTGACAGTTTTAAAACTTCAGGTTCATATACATATAGTGTTTGTGACCAAGGTACAAGCAACTGTTCAAGTGACGTTACGGTAACGTTTTAATTTGAATCTGCATAAGTACTTGCTGTAGTTCCCTTCAAGTGCTTGATATCCAGCTCATTATGTGAGCTGGATATTTTTGTTTAAATTACTTTGTATTTAAAGCTCAAAAAATAGAGCTAAAAGTTATTGTGATCAGGGCGTGTTTAGTTTATGTTTCGTAACGAATGTGTTTTTTGTAACCAATTATTAACAGTTTTAAATGCGTTAAAATTGACGTTATAAGATGTAAACAAAGTCACCCTGATGTTTTAAAAAATATGATTATATTTTGAAAGATGTATTGGGCATAGGGGCAATAAAATGTTGAAGAACTCTGTAAAACGAATAATCAAACCACTGTCAGTATTAAGCTTAATTAGCTTGTCAGCTTGGTTAATTACTATTTCATTAAACAGTTCTGTTAATGAAGAATCTAAATCTTATATTATTAGCGCGACTAATTATCAGTTATTAAAAGAAAAAGTCCAAGAGCTCAAGGTAAAGCCTTCTCATGAGCTTGCTATTATCAATGCTGTCGCAGTTAAATTAAACCAATCTCAGCTTACTCAATTACAAAAAACTCTTAATGTTAATGTTACTGAAAACTATCAAGTAGAATTATCTGGTGGTAAAGCATGGGGTAAGCGTCAATGGCAACCAAAATCAGTAGTTAATAATTTAATCGAAGCCAACTCTGCTCATGATGACCGTAATTTTGGTGATGGCGTTACTATCGGTTTCTTAGACACTGGCCTTGATCAATTAGACGGAACATCTAACGGACTTGGACTATCAACAGATTTATACGGCAGAGATAAGTTCTGGGGAACTTATGATGCAATAAATAATAGCATCAGTAACTATAGCAATGAAGAAAGTGGTCATGGTACCCATGTAGCCAGTATTGCCGGTAATGCCGATTATGATGTTTACGGAAAAGTTTACGGTGTTGCACCTAATGCGGCATTAGTGGGTATTAAAGCTTTCGACCGTGATGGTAAGGCAACTTACGCGGATGTTATTCGCGGCATTGACTGGGCGTTGCAAGTTAAAGACCAAATTAATCTTCGCGTACTAAATATGTCATTTAGTGGCCCTGCTCGTTCTTATTATTGGGAAGATCCATTAAATCAAGCAGTAATGAAAGCATGGCAAGCAGGTATTGTTGTAGTGGCTTCTGCTGGCAACAATGGCCCTGATCCAATGACAATTGGTGTGCCGGGTAATGTTCCTTATATTATTACTGTTGGTGCAATGACAGATAATTATACTGAATCTGATTCTAGCGATGATAAAGTTGCCACTTTTAGCGCAGCAGGTCCTACAGTTGAAGGTTTTGTAAAACCTGAAATAGTAGCACCGGGCGGGCACTTATCAGGATTAATGGCATTCGATTCACAGTTAGTCATAGAACACCCAGAGTTTTTTGATGGCGGTAAGTATTTTGAAATGTCAGGCACATCACAGGCCGCAGGTGTAGTTTCTGGTGTTGTGGCATTGATGTTAGCCCAAGAACCAACACTAACACCTGACGAAGTTAAATGTCGGTTGATGGACAGCGCTCATACGGCATTTGATGATACAGGTAAACTTGCTTATAGCGTTTTTCAGCAAGGTGCTGGTATGGTTAATGCTGCGGATGCTTTAAATAGCTCTGCAACCGCGTGTGCAAACCAAGCGTTAAATATTACCCAAGATTTAAATGGTGACGAGCACTTTTTTGGTCCTTCAAATATTAATGAAGATGGCAATTTTTATGTTGAAGGTCTAGGTGAAGAGTATGTATGGCGATTGGGTGATAGCATACTTGATGGTGATACAGTTATCTGGCGTATGAATTTTGTTGAAAATGCACTGGATTGGAAAAATTCAGCCTCAACAGATACAGTTATTTGGCGAATGAATATTGAAACAGATACGGTTATTTGGCGAATGAATTTTGGAACTGATACGGTTATATGGCGGATGAGCGTGGCGAATAGTACCACGGACATTGGTGTAAATAATTGGGTTGAACAACAATAACTATAAACATTTAAAGCCACTATTAATAGAGTGGCTTTTTTATTACCACTAACTTACTTTACCTTCCTATCACATATATAAGAGCCGCTCTGTGAAAAAATTACTTCTGCTTTTAATAACAACCAGCTTTATTTTTAATGTTTTTGCGAAAGAAGTTAAACTATTTAAGAACTTTGGTATTGATAACCCAATGTCTTACAGTTTTGTCAGAACGATTGCTCAAGATAAAGATGGTTTTATGTGGTTTGGCTCTTCAGAAGGTTTAGATCGTTTTGATGGTCATCAAACGTTAAGTTTTCATCATGATAGTTCTAAACCTAACTCACTAAGCTCTAATGTTATTAGCAGGATTCTTATTGATAATAAACAAAGATTATGGGTTGGTACTTTCGGTGGGGGGTTGAATTTATACAGAGCAGAAACTCAAGATTTTCTACATTTTACTACTAAAACTAAGAATGCAACGCTGACAAATGATTCTGTTAATGCTTTATTTGAAGATAGTGAAGGTAAGATTTGGATTGCTACTGAAAACGGTTTAAATGTGCTCAACTCATTTGAGGAAAGCTGGTCAATTAAGCAAGTTTTTCAAGAGCTAGGTAACCCTGAAAGTTTAACGCATAATACAGTACTTTCAATTACAGAAACTCAAAACAAAGAAGTGTGGGTGGGCACTAACGGCGGTGGTATTTCAGTATTTGACCTACAGGGAAATTTTATTAAATCTATTAAGTACGGGGATCAAAATAGTGCTACTTATGTGAATAAGTTTGTCAGCAGCTTATATTTAGATTTTAATGGCAGTGTTTGGATAGGTACAGTAGATAGTGGTTTATTAAATTATAACCCTTATACAAAGAAATATACTCACTATCAAGTAAGTGCTGATGAGCAATCAACGATTAGTAGTAATGCTATAAGTAATATTTACCAAGACTCAGAAAAAAATATCTGGATTGCCACAGACAATGGTTTATCTATTTATAATTCTAAGACTAATAATTTTAGTCGATATAATAATTCGCCCAACAACCCCTATAGTATAAGCAATGATTTTGTTATAACTTTTTTTGAAGATAGTAATAAAATGATGTGGATAGGGACTTTCTCCGGTGTAAATCGCTGGGATCCCAATATGGCTACTTTTCAGCAATACAGCACCCAGACTAATCCTATTTTGAAGAATAATAATATTACGAGTTTTGCTCAGTTTGATAAAGAAACTTTATTTTTTAGTACTTATGGTAGTGGAATCTATAAGCTTTCAGAAAGCGATAATTCAATTTCAACAGTAGCTTTTAATACTTCGTTTTCAGAATATAGAATTATGAATCTGTTTGCTGATGGTAATACCTTGTGGGTAGGAACCCGAGCTTCAGGGTTATTTTCAGTAAACTTAGAAACGAACGAAGTAACTGAATATAGGCATGATGCTGAAAATCATAGCTCTATTTCGGCTAATAGTATCACTGATATTATTAAAGATACCAAGGGTAACCTTTGGATCTCTACCTTTCATCAAGGATTAAATTTATTTAATAAAAATGGCACTTTTACTCGTTTTGCTAAAAATGTATTAAACCCAGAAAAGGGGCCAAGCAGTAATGGTGTTTTGCAGTTATTAGCAGACGAGCAAGGAATTATATGGTTGGCTACCTTTGGTGCGGGACTCAATCGTTTTGACCCTGAAACTGAAGTCTTTACCCATTTTAGGCATGAAGAAAATAACCCTAAGAGTATTTCTGACGATTTTACATGGATTATGTTTTTGGATAATAGCAAAAACCTTTGGTTTGGTACTCAAACAGCAGGGTTAAGTATATTAAGTAAAGAGAATCGCTATAATAGTGATTTTTCATTTACTCATATTAACGCTAAAGACGGAATGAAAAGCTTAACAGTATATGGCATAACGCAAGATGTCTATGATGATATTTGGTTTAGTACTAATAAGGGTATCTCTCGTTATTCAACTAACGATAAAAGCTTCAAACACTTTAATCTAACTCATGGTTTAGTCGATCTCGAATACACTCACTCTTCTGTATTTCTTTCGATGGAAAACACACTATATTTTGGCGCTGGAAAAGGAATGAGTAGTATCAACCCTGAAAATATTAATACAACTATTTCAGCGCCTGAAGTTCGCTTAACTAGCGTATTGAAATTGAATGAACCTATGCCCTTGGGTAGCTCCTTGTCTAACTTAACTCAATTAGAATTTGATTATAGTGATCAATTAATAACCTTTGAATATGTTGGTTTAAACTATGCAGCTCCTGAATCTACTCGTTATAAATATCGCTTGAAAGGCTTTGATGAAGAGTGGATTGATGCAGGAAAATCACGACGTGCAACTTATACTAACTTGCCGTCAGGCAGCTATCAGTTAGAAATCATTGCAGGTAATAACGACAATATATGGAGCGAGCCCGGCTTATCACTTGATATCACAGTAAAACCCGCACCATGGAATACGTGGTGGGCTTATTTACTTTATGCTGTTTTGATTGCTTTGCTATTGTTAGCATATTCACGATTTTTAAACCGAAAATTACTAATTGAACAACAGCAAAAGGTTTATTTGAAGCAGCAGATTCAAGAAAAAACCCAAGAGTTTCAGCTAAAAAACATAGAGCTTGAACAAGCTAATCAACAACTAGAAGATGCTGCAACGATAGATAAAGTAACAGGGGTTAAAAGTCGTCGTTATTTAGATATTTATATTGAACAAGCAAGCCAACTGTTGTCACAAATACATGAAAATATTTTACCCGTACAACGCAGTTTGTTACCGCGTTTATACCTTGTGATGATAAAACTGAATAATATTGAGCAAATCACTAATAGCCAATTAGTTAACCTAACTGATTTACTACTTTACAGTAGAAACGACGATGACCTAGTTATTCGATGGGCTGATGATAGCTTTGTTATTATTGGATATGAAAAAGATGATAATGCTCGTGAGCTGGTAGCTAGATTAGCGAATCGCTTTGAACAAGCTTTAGGCCAAAACATTAAATCAGGCATGGCTTACTCATTTTATCCCTTCAACTTTGAACAACCAATGGCGTTATCGTGGGATCAAGTTAGTGTTATTACCGAGCACGCACTCAGTGTTGCCAATAAAAACAATCTAAATTGGTTAGGTTTTTATTCTCCTAAAGTTCAACCGTTTAATTATTTAGATATTATTCAACAGCAAAACCTTGAAGAATTAACTAAGTTAGTGAAACTGAAAAAAGGCTAAAGCAAGGTTGTTTACAGCTAAGGTTGATTAGAGCTAAGGTACCTAATCTTGTTGGGTAATACGCTGCTGATATTGCTTAGGTGTACAGTTAAAACTTTCTTTAAAACAGCGGCCAAAGTAGGTTTGCGATGAAAAGCCAACATCTAGTGCAATGCGACCTATTTGTGCGCCACTGACTAGCAACTCTTGTGCTTTCTTCAAACGAAATTCTTTGATGAAGTTATTGGGTGTTGTGCCTAATATCACTTTAATTTTACGCTGAAACTGCCTTTCACTCATTGCTAATTCTTTTGCTAATAAAGATATGTCGAGCTCTTGGTCAGTGTAATGTTCTGCAATGAGCGCTTCGAGTTTATACAAAAATTTATCATCAGCATTACTTTGCTCTGTTGTTTCTTGTGTCAGATTAGAGGCATTTTTTTGACTAATGTTTTTTCGTTCAACTTTTTGTTGGTGATTAAACTTTTGTAAATAGCTTTTTTGTAGCTGCTGACGGTTAGTTATTAAACTTTGAATTCTAGTCAGGAGCTCGTGTTGGTTAAACGGTTTACTTAAATATTCATCGGCATTGAGATTTAGCCCCTGTAAACGGCTTTCAAGATCAGAGCGTGCAGTAAGTAAAATAACGGGGATATGTGCGGTCATATCATCTTGTTTTAATTGTGTTAATACTTCAAAGCCGTCTATGCCTGTTAGCATTAAGTCACAAACAATCAAATCTGGAATATATTCTTGCGCTAACTGCAGACCAAGCTCGCCACTACTAGCCAGAATACAGTGATGTTGTTGTTCAATAACCTGTTTAATATGGCTTTGCATATCTACATTATCTTCAATAACTAACACCACCTGTTGTGAATGATTGCTTTGATTACTACTGACAGAGCGTTGTTCAATTAACAATGAGCTTACTTCGTTTTCTGATAAGCTCATCGACATTTCTGCTTCAACATCATTTGCTGATGCTAGTGGAATAGAAAGACTAAACTTACTACCGTGGCCTTGCTCACTAATTAAACTAATACGCCAACCGTGGGCTTTAACTAGTTCATTAACTAAAGAAAGACCAATACCTACGCCAAAGGTTGCTTGGTTTTTTACATCATCAGCACGTTGAAAACGTTCAAAAATTCTATCTTGAGAATCTTTACTAATACCAATACCTGAGTCAATAATATCGACAATAATAGTCTCTTGTTCTAAATAAGCATTAACTTGTACTGAGCCACCTTTGGGCGTGTACTTTATTGCGTTCGCTAGTAAATTAAAAATAATTTTTTCAAACGCTTGGCCATCACATTCTAGCCATAAATCATCAGGGATATTGCTGTTAAAGGTTAAGTTGCTTTGGGTTGCTAAACGTGAAAATGAATCAACAGGCATCATCATTAGCGTGTTTAATCGATAAGTACTGAGGGATAATTGCGGGTTGTCACTTAGGCGTGAAAGCTCTAATAACTGTTCTACCATACGCACTAAACGTAAACCATTGCGTTTAGCCGTTGTTAAGTCTTCAGTTTCACTCTCGCCTGAGGCTTTAGTAATGTATCTATCTATAATGCCATTGATTATGGTTAATGGTGTTCTAAATTCATGAGAGATATTGGCAATGAATTTGTCTTTTAATTCTAATGCTTGTTTTTCGGCATGTTTCCTTGCTGATAAATTAATAAAGGTTATTACAATTAAGGGGTGTTCGGCGCGATCAGCCCACTGTAATTCAGCTTGAGCAGGAAACTCGGTATTATCACAGCGCAGCGAAATACACTCTACCGATATCCCCAAATCTTTGCGCTGTAATGAGTAAACATTGCTTTGAAAGTCAAAGAAGTAATGCATTTCATCTTTTTCTGAAAACAAAGTGCTAACAGAAACGCCTTTTAATTCTTGCTCAAGACTTTGGAACATCTGCACAGCAGCAGGGTTGGCAGAGAGTATTTCACCCGTAATAGACGTTGTTAAAATGGCATTGTTTGAGGCGTTAACTATCGCTTTATCTTCACTATTAATGAGGGCATCAGTTAGCTCACTATTGAGATGATTAAGCTGTTGCAGTTGCTGTTCTTCGTTTTGTAAGTTTTGTTTAAGTTTTTTCGTTTGAGCTCGGCGCGTAATTGCAATACTAGATAACAAGGCTGCTCCGCCAAATAACCACAACAAAATAACAATAGATTGAAGGTTTGAATTAACTGCATAAAACAACCTTTGCTCATGCCCATACAAATGGATCGCAGTAGGAATCAGCATTAAGAGTAAAATGTACAATTCAGGGCTGTTTTCTTTTTCTACAGGTGCGGGTAGCTTAGTGGTTATTAAAGTGATGTTAGCGGCAAAAACGAGTAAAGAATAAGGCAAAAAAAGTATGAGTTGTGATAAATAATGACTAGTTGTTAATAGTGTTGAGTGGTCATTAATAAAAGCACTAATATTACTTATTAATAAAATGCCAGCACTCCATGATAGTAGTGCAAATGTGTACCGCCAAAAATTGTCTTTACAGCTAAGTAAACATAATATCAATCGAGTAATAATGAGTGCGTTAATTAATAGGTGAAATAACAACGATGGTTTAGTTGTTTGATATATTTCTTCTGAAAATTCAGCAGGTAATAAAATAAAATAACAAAAGCAAATTAAGGTGAAAAACACCGCAGGTACTCTGCCACTAATATATTTATTAAGTGGCACATTACTTAAGTGTGGGTTAGTTTCTATCGCTAATAGAATAAAGAAATAAATGAAGAGTGAAGCAAAGTCTTGGTACAGCTGTTCGCTAACATTTTCAGGACTGCTGTTTAATAGTTTACTTGCTAAAACTGCTAGTACAGCTAAAAGTAGATATTGCCAAAATAATTTAAATGAACGAGAGGTATTTTGTTTAAAACAAAAAAACAAAAAGGCACTACAGATAATTTGTAAACTAAATAAAGCGAAATTAGAAAGGTTTTCAGCAGAGATTGATAGCCAATTCGCAACCATGTTATAAGGAATAAAAGTAACAAAGCACACTAAAATTAAGCGTAATTGTCTAATAGGTATTTGCAAAGGTTAATCCTAATTAGTGTTTATTTTTCAATATAGTTTTAAGTTATCCTATCCGTTTAAATAACCCCTTAGTGTAATGTATAATAACACTTTTTTAACATCAAGTTATCAAGCCTTTTCTCTATTAATTAAAGCTACATGATTTGCTTTAACTGTAGTCTTTTTAATACACTATCAAATTGTTTTTCATCGCTGAAATTAGACTGTAATAATCGCAACACTATTGGCTTTTATTGATATAATTATAGATATACTAATGGTTATGCGCATGTGCTTAAGCTTTTTTAAGCAAATCACTTGCTCTAAGCCATTAATCTCAATTAATAACTTTAGGCAACTTAATGATAAATAATGATCTTCTTCGTCGAATCAGTACGATATTTGACTTCACAAACGAAAAAATAATGTCGGTATTTGCACTAGGGCAGTGTTTAATTACTGCTGAGCAGTTAACTGATTTTTTCAAAGAAAAAGATGAAGATACCTACATCGCCATCTCAGACTTACAATTGGCGAGTTTTTTAAATGGCTTAATCATTGAAAAACGAGGGCCAAAAGACGGGCCACAACATCAAGCTGAAGCCGAGTTAAATAACAACATTATCTTTAATAAACTAAAAATAGCCTTAGCATTAAAAGCGGATGAGGTGATTAGCATTCTTGAGTTAGCAGGGATGAGTTTAGGCAAATATGAATTAAGTGCTTTTTTTAGAAATGTCAATCATAAGCATTACCGCACTTGTAGTGATGAGGTGTTGTCTGCCTTTTTAAAGGGGCTGAAAATTCAAAGTCAGCAATAACGATTTCTTTTTCTATCGCTGCTAATCTAACCGAGACCTTACATGTCATTTTCAAAATTGGGGCTGTCAGAGCCTCTTCTTAAAGCCGTAGCTGATGTAGATTACGCTGAGCCTACTGAGATCCAAAAGCAGGCAATACCTGTCGTGTTATCAGGAAAAGATCTTATTGCCGCAGCACAAACGGGCACAGGTAAAACTGCCAGTTTTGTGTTACCACTGTTAGAAATACTCAATACAGAGCGAAAATTACGTGGCAAGCGTATTCGAGCACTTATTTTAACGCCAACCCGCGAGTTAGCGGTTCAAGTTGAAGCAAGTATTAGCCAATACGCTAAGTATTTATCCCTTAGCTCTATGGCAATGTATGGCGGTGTTGACTCTTTAGCTCAAAAGCAACGTTTGATATGGGGAATTGATCTTCTTGTTGCAACGCCCGGTAGACTTCTAGATATGGCGCATCAGCGCGCTTTACATTTTGACGAGCTAGAATTTTTAGTGCTTGATGAAGCTGATCGAATGCTTGATATGGGTTTTATTGATGATATAAATAAAATTACTGAACGCTTGCCTAAAGCGCGTCAAAACTTGTTATTTTCAGCAACTATTTCTGATGATGTTCGTTCATTAGCCAAAAGAGCCATTAGTCATCCGGTTGAAATATCAATCGCTCAAAACAGTGTTGCTAAACCTAAAATAGAGCAATGGTTGATCACTACCGATAAAGGCAATAAGTCAGCGCTGCTAAGTCATTTAATCAACGAACAGCAGTGGCAGCAAGCGCTAATTTTTATTGAAACCAAACACGGTGCAGCTAAGTTAGTGAGCCAGTTAGAAAAACGTGGTATTGAAGCTGAGTCAATTCACGGTGGTAGAACTCAAGCGGTTCGTGAGCAAATATTAAGTGACTTTAAATCAGGAAAAATTCACTTTTTAGTAGCAACAGGTATCGCAGCTCGCGGTTTAGATATTGGTGAGCTTACCCGTGTGGTTAATTATGATTTACCTAGCCAAGCTGATGAATATATTCACCGCATTGGTCGTACGGGTAGGGCAGGCGCTTGTGGTGAAGCTATTTCGCTGGTTTCAAAAGATAACTTTAGAGAACTGTGCGCTATTGAAAGCCGTTTAGGGCATGTTATTGCGCGAAAAGAAATAGATGGTTTTGAAGTTAAAAAAACAGTACCTGTCTCTATTTTAAATTATGTCCCTAAAAACAAAAGAGTTTAGTGTTAATCACTGTGAACATGAATCACTTAAGCTTAATATTGGTATTGAGCCGTTAGCCAAAGTGAGCGACCGGGTTGTGGTGACAAAGAGTTACTAAAACCTAAACTACGTTTGGAAAAATCATTGCCTGAATCTGCTTTACCCGTGCCGGGAGCAAAAACTTCACGATCAAGCATATTCATTGCTTTGGCGGTAAACAGCCATGAAGCGTATTGATAGTTAAGTGCCATATCAAATATCACTCTTGAGCCAACTTTTATGTCTTGCTCACTAAGTGGGTTACGAGAATACAAGGGCGTTTTGTATAAAAAATTGCCTTTGATATTAACATTGATATTTTCAGTGATAGGCACATTAACTAATAGATTAATTTTGTGGGGGGATATATCCCCTAAGGTTGTGGTGTCTGTTAACCACTGACCTTGTTGATGATTAAAGGTTTGGTTACTTTTGGTGTTGTTGTAAGTATAAAAAAACTGACCGGTAATTTTTTGCTGTCCTGACACTATATTGTTGTATTCAAACTTACCGCGATACTCTATACCCCATGCATCTCTTGAAGCATCATTAATGGCATCTTCTCTGATCACTTCATCATACTTAGCTAAAAATAAAGAAATATCATGTAGCCAGTATTGAGTTTTATGCATAAAAATCAGCTCTAGATTTTTTACTTTCTCTGGTAATAAATCAGGATTTGCTCTTCTACCTGACCAACCACCATAAAGCTGTTTTGCTGGTGGCTCTTGAAAAGCTTCACCGTAAACTAATTTAATAGCAGAATCTTCTTGATTAAATTTGTAAATCGCAGCCACTCTTGGGTTGAAAAATGCTCCCCAAATTTCATTGTCATCATAACGCAGTCCAAAATTTAAACGCCATGGATAAACATCGTAAATAATAGCGCCATAAGCACCAATATCGTTAAAGTGTACTCTATTATTATCAGGTACTTCGGCTAAAGGTTTAGAAAAAAAGTTATAACTGTTATCGCTACTATGAAATATACCCGCGCCAAATCCATAAGGCCCAGGTTCATCACTTGGTACCGTTGAACTATAGGCATTCCAATAACCGGGAATGTCGTAGGCTTTTGTTAAATTAGATTTTTTATAGCGCCAACCAGCTAAATATCTTATGGTTTTTGAGTATTGAAAATCTAAATCTTGCTTTGCTTCTACAGCGTTATTAGTTGAATTCCAGTAGGTTAAACTAACAAAAGAGAAGTTTGACATGTTCTCACGCCAATCAGGTGTTGCCTCAGCCCAATTGCCCCACACTCTGTTTTCTCTATAGTTCAATGAGCTGTTCACGAGCAAGTTGCTGTTAACTTGCCATTGATGCTCTAGAAAATATTGCTCTGCTGAGCGACTCCAGTCAGTATTGTTTTGCCCTCTGTCTGCAGCAAAATTAGTACCATAGCCTTCATCAACGACCCATTGATTCATACCTACTTTTAAGTCTTTATATTGCAACGAGGCAAAAACGCCCCAATCTTCACTTTTATCAGAATATGTTCCAAAGGGAGTGCCATCGTTTTTCAGTGTAAGAATGGGCCCCCAAATATCTTTATCACTGTAAAGGTCATTGGATAAAAAGCCCCAGCGATTTGATAAATCTTCTTCATCACTTGAAAATAACCGTGCAGCTACTTCATAGCTAAAATCATCAAGACGACCACGTGTGAACAACTCTACACCCTTTGAGTTCCAACTGCCTAATTCGGCTTTAACACTAAGTTCGTTTTGCTTTTTATTAAGGTTTAAACCTTTTTTAGTGATGACGTTGATAACGCCTAAAAAAGCATTTGCACCATACTTTACTGAGGCAGGACCATATAAAACTTCAATGCGACTGATCATTGATATCGGATATTGTCGGCTCAACACTACTTGTTGGCTCCACAAATGATTTTCAATGCGACCATCTATCATAAAAAGCGTGCGGGTGGTAAAAGGGGTTCTATAACCGCGTTGATATGCGGTGCTATTAGAAGAGCCGCCAGAATTGACAACATCAAAACCGGGTAAATCGACAAGAATTTCGTTTAAATTATTATAACCACGTTGAGTTAATTCTTGTTCGGTAATAACAAGCATTGCCGCAGGTGCATCAATTAAAGTTTCTTCGATACCATTACTGCTTATTACTTGAATATGTAATAATTGCTCAAGTGTTAATGAGAGAAGATCATCATCTTCTAGCTCTTCTGCGGGTGAAAAGGTGCTATAAATTACTAGAAGAATAAGACAAAGTACTATTTTGATTTGCATTATAAATGGCGTAAATAAGGTTAGGTTTTAAATATCTGCTTATAGTCTAGACTAATGTTTTTTATATAGAAAGTTATATGATTAATTTATTTATAGTGCTGTTTTTTGTATATATAACTCTCAATATTAAGGGAATAATTTGTTCACTCTCATAAAGACAAAACATAAGAAAACAATGGCAATCATAATAGTATCAATTGGTATCTTTATTGTCTTTTGGTCTTCTTGGCAACGTACACCTGATTTTGAACAGTATGCTGCGGGTATTGAAAGAAAAACTCAGTTTTTTAATTACTTCTTGCCACTTATAGTACAAAAAAATAAAGAAATAGCAGCGACTAGAAAAACACTACAGAAATGGAATGAAAGTAGAAATAATATCGGTTGGTGGGATTCGCACACGCTATACGATTTGGCTAAACAATACCGAGTAAGTAATTTTAGTATCGAAGATGATACAGCTTGGATAAAACTGCTATTAAATGTTGATGTTTTACCACCCTCGTTAGTATTAGCACAAGCTGCCAATGAAAGTGCTTGGGGAACCTCAAGATTTGCTAAATTAGGCAATAACTATTTTGGTCAATGGTGCTTTGAGCAAGGCTGTGGTCTGGTGCCTAAAAAAAGAGATTCAGGCAAAGCACATGAAGTTGCTGCATTTAACTCGCCGCAAGAATCACTTGAAAGTTACATGCAAAACTTAAACAGCCATCCCGCCTATCAATCTTTACGCAATATTCGTGGGCAATTGCGTAAAGATAAACAACCAGTAAGTGGCATTGCCTTAACAGCAGGGTTAACGAGTTATTCTGAACGTGGAGCCCAGTATATTGAAGAATTAGGTGAAATGATCAAATTTAATAAACTTGAAAAATATGATCAAGCGGTTAGCGGTATTGAATAAATTGGCATAAGCGCAGCAAATAAAATTGTGTTAAACTTCGCCACCCAATTTGATCCACCAATACATTTATAACACAGAAGTAACGCTATGATAATGTCACTAATACGCTGGCCGATAGGCCGTTTAATTTTATTAATCAACTTTATTTTTTCACCTAAGTCACCTAAAAGAATCCCTGAAGAGCAGCAGCAAATAGATGCTAAAACTCAGAATTTAAGCTTGTATCAGTTACCTAGCTGTCCTTTTTGTGTAAAAGTGCGTAGAACTATCAAGCGTGAAGGTTTGAAAATTGAATTGCGTAATATCAATCAAAAAAATGATTATCGCGAAGAGCTAATTCGTGAAGGCGGTAAACGCACCGTGCCTTGTTTGCGTATTGAAAAAGCAGATGGTCAAGTGCAATGGCTTTATGAGTCAAGCGATGTTGTTGCCCATTTGCAACAACTTGCAAAAGTTGCCTAATTTACCCAAATAATTTCCCCAAACTGCTAAAAATAGTCAGCTTAGCTGAAATTATTCTTTTGTTCGTAGTGTCTAATAGCGCAAGTACTCTTGTTTCAAGCTAGGTTATTAGGCACTAACATGTTAATTAAAATCCCTAAAAAATCCCACCTCAATGACTTTGATGTAACTGACGAGTCAATTTATCACCAACGTCGTAGCCTGTTAAAGAAAATGGGCTTTTTAGGTGCCGGCGCGTTATTGAATTCAGCAATTTCAGCTAACGCTCAAGCAGGTTTTTTTAGTGATGATGACGCTATATTTCAAACAAAACCACTTGATTACAGTAAGGATAGCCATAACCAAGATTTGTTAAAAACACCAGAGCAAAAAGTTATTTCTCATAATAATTTCTATGAATTTGGTGCGAAGAAACACCAGCCCGCAGAGCTATCGCAAGGTTTTAAGGTAGACCCTTGGCAGCTGAAAATTTCAGGTGAATGTGAGCATCCTATAACCCTTGATTACGATGATTTAACTAAACTGTTTCCGTTAGAAGAGCGCATTTACCGTTTACGTTGTGTTGAAGCTTGGTCAATGGTGATTCCTTGGATTGGTTTTCCTTTAGCGAGTTTATTGAAAAAAGTGGCACCCAATTCAAATGCTAAATATGTTGCTTTTGAAACTTTATACGATCTAAAACAAATGCCAGGACAAGCGAGTCGACGTTTGGGAGGTGGTATTCAATACCCTTATGTAGAAGGGCTACGAATAGATGAAGCGATGAACCCGCTAACCTTAATGAGTGTTGGCTTATATGGCAAAACCCTGCCGCCACAAAATGGTGCGCCTATTCGTTTAGTCGTGCCATGGAAATATGGTTTTAAAAGTATCAAGTCTATAGTGGGTATTAAATTGCTGAAGCATCAACCGTCAACAACGTGGAAAAAATTAGCACCTAAAGAATATGGTTTTTACGCCAATGTCAATCCCGAACATGATCACCCAAGATGGAGCCAAGCTAGTGAGCGCCGTATTACCAGTGGCGGTTTGTTTGCCAGAAATCGTATTGCCACACTACCTTTTAATGGCTATGGTGAAGAAGTAGCAGACTTATATCAAGGTATGGATTTGTCAAAAAATTATTAGCTTTTAGCAACACAAATGTAGTTTAGGTTTTATGAAAAGTAGCAGTAAAGTTTTTTTCTTGAAAGTGATCATCCATCTTGGGGCACTTTTGCCCTTGCTTAATTTGTATTTTTTAGCCTTTGCTGATGATTTGGGCGCAGATCCCGTTGAGGCTGTTATTCATTTTACTGGCATTGGCGCACTTAATTTATTGTTAATAACGCTTTGTGTTACGCCTTTAGCTAAAATATTCAAGCAGGGCTATTTATTGCAAACTAGGCGGGTACTAGGATTATATGCCTACACTTATGCATTATTTCATTTACTCAATTTTATTGCATTTGAAGTACAATTTGATGGTGCTTTGTTTATTAGTGAAGTGGTTAAACGTCCGTACATTACGGTTGGTATGTTAGCTTTTATACTGTTAACCGCACTTGCGGTGACATCTGTTAATAAACTTAAACGCAAAATGGGTAAGTCTTGGCAACGTTTGCACAATGTAAATTATTTAATTATTGTTCTGGTCACTATTCATTTTTACTGGTCGGTAAAATCAGAATTAACGTCACCATTAATTTACTTTGCGCTTGTTATTGCCTTGTTACTATTTAGAAGAAAAAAAATAAAAGGTTTGATCTGGTCGATGTTTCGTTGAGTTTTATTGATAAGTTGTTTTAGAAGCTTTTAAAGCTCCCTATACTGAAAAAGGTATTCTTGAACAATTAGACAAATATGACAGAATTAATTTGGAATGAAGGTATGAGTGTTGGCATTGATGCCATTGACGAAGATCATAAACAGATCATCGCCATACTCGCTAAATTAACTTCAGCACATAGTGAACAAATATCAAAAAAAGTGATTGAAGATATTTTTGTCGAGCTTGAACAATATGTACATTTACATTTTTCTCGGGAAGAATCGCTGTTAGAAAAAGTTTGCTATGAAAATATTAACGAACATAAAGCTAAGCATCAAGAATTTATAGAACAGTTACCTAAACTTAAGCAGCAATGGCTAATAGAAGATAACTTTGCTTGCAGTGAAAGGATCACTACTTTTTTACATCAATGGATTGTTGAGCATATTTTAGTTGAAGACCAAGATTACGTGCCAACTTTGTTTAACTCTGATAATGCTACTATTAATCAATTAAGCAATAAAGATCCAGAGCCAACTAACAACTCTTTTTTCGCTAAATTATCTAGCGCACTTTCGCAAAAAGTAACACTGAGTAAACGTGTTTTTATCACGACCTTTATCCCCGTTATTGGCGTGCTACTGCTAAGTTTACTGATTTTGTTAGATAACTATCAACGTTATAAAAATGTCTCTCTTGTGCTTGGGCTTAATGATGTCATTATGCAAGTCAATGAAGTTAGCCATTCGTTACAAGCAGAAAGAGGGCTATCTTCTGGTTTTGCCAGTTCAAATTACCAACGTTTTGTTAAGCCTTTAGCTCAGCGACGCTTAATTACCGACCAAGCCATTACTAAATTTTTGTTATTAATCGATCAAGATATTGCGCCAACAGTAAAAAATAACATTCGCTATTATTCTGAACATGTCCGTAACAATTTTAAAGTATTAGCAATACACCGTAAGCAGCTTGATGAAAAGTCGGTAGATTTCAAACAAACTTATCAAGCTTATACCGCATTAATCGGGCAACTATTATCTATAGCTGAAAACTTAATTCATGTTGACATGAGCTCACAGTTTGCCAATGATATTTCTGCCATTAATTCGGTATTGCTTTTTAAAGAATATATGGGACAAATTAGAGCTATTGGCATGAACATGGTTGGTGCTGATAATAATAATATTTATAGTAATTTATCCGTGACTTTATTAGTTGGAAAACAGCTAAATGCCTTAAGGGTTTTTCACTATTCAGCCAATACTTCACAGAAAAAGTTATGTGGAAATTTTTGTGATGAAGTAAAGCATGTGCAAAAAACACAACAACTATTTTCTCAAGTGATAAATAATAATCAAATAGAGCAACGCGGTGCTCATTGGTTTCGGTTAATGTCGGCAGAAATTGATGAGTTAAAAGTGGTAACAGATAGCTTGACGAAAAGCTTTAATGATACGGTAATCGCTGAAAATAAACGCTTAGAAAATAATTATCTTGGCACGCTTACAGTATTATCAATATTTTTGTTTGTTGCATTACTGTTTTCTTCTATTTTAAATTACAGTATTATTAGCCCTGTAAGGCGCTTAACTAAAGCTTTGAATAATATGGCAAAGGGGCATCGAAATATACAATTTAGAAACAAAACCAATAATGATGAAATTGGCGCAATGCAGCAAGCTTATGAAAAACTTCGCCGTAGGTTGTTGCAAGTTGATATATTTCAGGCCATTGTTACTAGCCAAAAAAAAGAAATTGCCTATAGAAAATATCAACAGGAACACTTTGAAAACCTCGCTTTTACGGATGCACTAACGGGGGCTGTAAACCGCCATCAGTTTAATAAAGTATTAGCAGAAGAAATATCTCGTGCTAATTATGAAAAACACCCATTGTCTATTTTGTTACTTGATATCGATTACTTTAAACGGATAAATGACAGTTTTGGTCATGGCGTAGGTGATGAAGTATTGATTATGTTCTACCGTGCTTGTAAAGAAGCGGCGCGAGCAGGTGATGTTGTTGCACGTATTGGCGGTGAAGAGTTTGTGATTATTTTACCAAACACCAATGCCGCTAGCGCTTACCAATTTGCCGAACGTTTAAGGGAAAAAGTTCAGCTACTTGATATTATTGTAGATGATAGCATCGTAAAATTGACGGTAAGCATTGGTGTCAGCCAGTGGTTTAATGATGCATTTTCTTGCGCTGAAGACTTTGTTGCTGACGCTGATAAATCGCTATATCAGGCAAAAGAACATGGACGAAATAGGGTTATTGCTTAATAGCTAAAATACTTCCAGTAAACTACCTTGTATTTACTACCACTGGTCGAAGTTTTCTATAAAAAAGTCACTAATGTATTGTCGTTAAAGGCAAAGCATAATATTCTTTTTAGGTCTAGAATATGCTTAAATGCATATAAACAAATAAAAATAAGCAAATAAACATTTGTTATTACCTCAAGGAATACCAATGAACAAACCCCCCATTAAGTTAAGCTTAGTTGTGGCTGCTGTGTCGCTAAGCTTGACGGCTTGCATGCCAAACGAAAAACAAGATGCTAAAGTAACAATAAATAAAAATCCTTTCCCTAGTACTTATCAAGCACTGCCTTATCAAAACACACTCTTTACTAATGCCACGGTATTAACAGGTACGGGTGAACGTATTGATAACGCCGATGTATTAATTGTTGATGGTAAAATCAAACAACTAGGGGTTGATTTATCAGCGACAGGTATCGAAACCATTGACGCTCAAGGCAAGTGGATAACACCGGGCATCATTGATGTACACTCTCACCTTGGTGTTTATCCTAGCCCAAGTGTTGAGTCGCATTCAGACGGCAATGAAATGACCTCACCTAATACTTCTGAAGTTTGGGCTGAGCATAGTGTTTGGCCACAAGATCCGGGTTTTCAAGCGGCAAGAATTGGCGGCATCACCACTTTACAAATATTGCCAGGCTCGGCAAATTTATTTGGTGGTCGTGGTGTTACCTTAAAAAATGTTCCTAGCCACACAATGCAGGCAATGAAGTTTGCAGATGCCCCTTATGGTTTGAAAATGGCTTGTGGTGAAAACCCAAAACGTGTTTATGGCAGCAGAAAACAGCAACCATCTACGCGTATGGGCAATGTGGCCGGATATCGAGCAGCGTGGGCAGAGGCAACTGAATATAAACGTGCTTGGGATAAATACAATACTGATTATGCCGCAGGGAAAAATCCACAGGCGCCAACAAGAGATCTAGAGTTAGATACCTTAATGGGCGTGCTTGACGGTGAAATTAAAATTCACAACCATTGTTATAAAGCCGAAGAAATGGCGGTAATGATGGATATTGGCAAAGAGTTTAATTATAACTCTGGTACTTTTCATCACGGTATAGAAGCTTATAAAATTGCCGATAAGTTAGCCGAAAATGGCAATTGTGCTGCTATGTGGCCAGACTGGTGGGGCTTTAAAATGGAAGCTTACGACATGGTTGAAGAAAACGTTGCTATTGTTGATGCAGCAAAAAATTCCTGTGCCATTGTACATTCAGATTCTTCAACAACCATTCAGCGCTTAAATCAAGAAGCGGGCAAGGTGTTATATAGAGCAAACGATAATGGTTTTAACTTAAAAGCTGAAGATGCTATTAAGTGGATCACTGCTAATGCGGCTAAATCTTTAGGTATTGATGATAAAACCGGTAGTTTAGAAGTTGGCAAAAATGCCGATGTAGTATTGTGGAATTCCAACCCATTTAGTGTTTATGCGCAAGCAGAGCAAGTATTTGTTGATGGTGCAAAAGTATATGACAGGTTTGATGAAAAATATCAGGCGAAAAGCGACTTTATGTTAGGGCAAGAGTAGGGGATATATAATGAAAAACAAATTATTTAGTACAGAAAATATAACCTTTAATGCTTTACTAAAAGTATCAACGGTTGCTCTAGCGTTAATAACTACCGCAGTTCAAGCGAAAAGCACTGCTATTACTAATGCCACTGTTTACACGGTTGCTAGCCAAGGTATCTTAGAGCAAGCAACGGTGATTATTGACCAAGGTAATATTAGCCAAGTATATTCAAAAGAAGATACGCCAGAAAACATTGCGGCAGATGAGATCATTGATGCTAAAGGGAGAATATTAACGCCAGGTTTTATCGGCAGTATGAACTCGTTAGGTTTAATTGAAGTCGGCGCTGTTGCTAGAACACGCGATGGTGGCTTTAAAAAAGCCGATATCACATTTGATGCTAGTTTGGCGTTTAATTCTAAATCTACCTTAATTGCCTACACCCGCAAAGGTGGTATTACTAGTAATATTGTTGCGCCTCATGGCGGTGAAGGTTTATTTGCGGGACAAACTTTTGCAGTGAATTTATCGGGAGAGTTTTCTAGCATTATTGAAAAGCAAAATGCAGTACTCGTTTACTTAGGCGCAGAGAGCAAAGGCTCAAGAGCAAAAAACCTACAAGCTTTAGACAATAAGTTTGCTGATGCTCAAAAAGTGCTAGATAAACAAGCCGCTAAAAAAGCCAAAAGCAAGGACAAAAGTAAAGATGCTAAAGCGAAAGGAAAAGAAGCAAAAGAGCCTAAACGTGCTGAGCTAGTAATAAATGCACTATTAGCAGGCGAAAAGCCTTTATTAGCCTATGCCGACCGAGCAACCGACTTACTCGCTTTATTAGCATTAAAGAAAAAATACGGGCTTGATTTAGTGTTGGTCAGTGCCAGTGATGCAGTGCTTGTTGCCGATGAAATAGCGGCCGCTAACGTGCCGGTTATTTTAAGCTCAATTGATAACTTACCTAGCAGTTTTGATTCACTACATGCGTCGTTAACGAATATGGCAACCTTAGTTAAAGCGGGGGTAAAAGTCATTCTTGCCCCTAAAGGCGAAAGTCATAATTTAAACCAATTGCGCTTTGATGCTGGTATCGCGGTTGCTAATGGCTTACCTAAAACAGATGCTTTATCATCGCTTACAGCCAATGTTGCTGATGTTTTCAAGCTTAATTCCGGTCGAATAGCCGTCGGTAAAAATGCTGATTTAGTGTTATGGAGTGCCGATCCTTTTGAGTTAAGCACTAAAGTTGACAGTATATGGATTAACGGTGAACAAGTATCAACCAAGTCTCGTCACGATGCCTTACGGAAACGTTATACAACCAAAAGTAACATGCCAAAAGCCTATTCAAAGTAAAATTTTTACGTAAATATTGAATAGAAAGTTAAAAGGAAGACACGTTTTTGTCTTCCTTTTTTCGTTTTTATTTACCTAATAATTATTTATACGAAGATTTTCTTAGTTTTTTAGCGCTGCTATTTTTTATTAAGAAAAGTACTATTCCGACATAAAAATTGTCCAAATAAATAGTACTTCTGGGTATTGTTTGCGCAAAAACAGTGAATTTATTGAGTTTATACTTAAAAAAAACAAAAATAAAACTGCTTGTATTTTATGTGGTTAGTGATTTTTTAAAGTGAATTGTGCAATTATTTATCAATTTACTCTAGCCAAACTAAAAAATAAGGGGTAAGGTTTGACTTGTCTTATGACAGCGTTGTCATTAAATTATGACAGCGCTGTCGTAAAACCAGAATAAAATATTTGTAGAACTGTATTAGCAAAAAACAAAGCTTTGGCTAGAATTTATTTTAGACAAGTTTTTAAATGAAAAATTACTAGCTGATACCAGTAGCAGAAAATTAATTTAATAAAACAAACGTGTGTAAGGGAAAGTCGATGTCATCTAAAACATTTAAAAAAGGCGTATTAGCGAGTTCAATCGCTTTAATCCTAGCCGGTGGTACTGCACCAATGGTTATGGCTGCCGAAGAAGCAAAAGCAGAAAAAGAAATTGAAGTGATTCAGGTTACTGGTATTCGCGGTTCTAACCGTGCAAGTATTAATGCAAAAAGGTTTGCTGATGGAGTTGTTGATTCACTAAGTGCTGAAGATATAGGCCAATTCCCTGATTCTGATGTAGGTCAAGCGCTTGCCCGTATTCCTGGTATCACGGTTAACCGCTCGTTTGGTCAAGGTGCTTCTGTTTCAATTCGTGGAACCGATCCTTTGATGACATTGACAACGTTAAATGGTCAAAACGTAGCGTCTACCGGTTGGTATGATCAATTAAATATTGACCGTTCATTCAACTATTCAATGCTTCCATCTGAACTCATTGGCGGTATGGAAGTTTATAAATCAAGCCAAGCAAACCTTGTTGAAGGTGGTATCGGTGGTACGGTTGTAGTTAAAACACGTAAGCCGCTTGATTTAGATGCTAATACTATGTTCGCTTCAATAGAAGGTGAATACGGTTCAATTAATGAAAATGTTTCTCCTGAAGTTTCGGGTTTATATAGTTGGAAAAATGATGATGAAACTTTTGGTGTTTTAGTCTCAGCTGCCTATGTTGATCGCGAATACTTACGTCGTGGCACGGAATCTGATTTAGACTGGGGTGGTCGTTCATCTATCCAACCTTCTAGTTTTTTACAAAACCAAGAGCGCACAGCTATTGATGCAACTATTCAATATCGCCCTACTGATAACCTAGAAATTGGTGCACATATTCTTTCTTTAACATTAGGTGCTGATAGTATTGGCGCTAATATGTACATTAATACTGATACTAACTGGGGTGCAGGTGAGTCTAATTGTGATAAGTTTAATGCTGCGGGTGTTTGTACTATTAGTAATACGCCTGAAAGTGCTCCAACAGATGTTTTCTTTCAAAATTGGGCGCGTAAAGGTGAAATGACGTCTGATACTTTTGAACTAAATGCTAACTATGAAGGTGATGGTTACGCTATTTCTGCTGTTGCCGGTAATACCAGTGCCAAAGGTGGTACTCAAATGAGCGCTAACTTTGGTTACGGTTGGTGGGGTGATAACTTTGGTCAAGTTAAATGGGCTGGTGAGGTAGATGCTACGGGTAAGCAAATTGATATTAATGGTCGAGATATGAGTTTTACGCTTGACCAACTTGATACAACTGTAGGTACATCACAGTGGACTGGTGTTCAAGGTCCTAATACAGATGAAGAAACATATATACAACTAGATGCTGATTTTGATCTCGAGTTGGGTGCTATTACTAAGTTTGAAACGGGTGTTCGTTATACTACTCACGAATTTGAAAAAGGCTTTTATCGTGCGGTCTACGGTGACAAACCAAATTCGTTCAATAGTTCGGATCTATATAGCGGTACCATGAAGCTTGGTGCTGCAGGATATACTATTCCTAAGGCCAACCTAGATGCGATGATCAACGGCACATTGTCTTTAGTGGACGAGTTTGTATATGACCGTTCAGGTTATGGCTTGATAAAAGAAGATAACTTCTCATTATACGGTATGTTTACTTTTGAAGGTGAAGGTTTCCGTGGTAATTTTGGCGTTCGTTATATTCAAACAGATGTAACTTCTAACGGTCATGTTATTGATAATTCTCCTGCCGACAATTTAGCTGTTAATGCAGGCTGGAGTGAAGAAGTACAAAATGTAAGTGATAGTTATAATGACTTTTTACCTAGTGTCAACGTGGCCTTTGATTTAGCACAAGATGTCATTTTACGTTTTTCTGCGTCTCAGGCTATTACTCGTCCAACCTATGATAGTTTGTTCTTATCTAGCGTTTCTGGGTATCCCGATTCTCGTCAGGGCAATGAAGAAATTACTTATGGTAACCCTGGTTTAAAACCAATGAAATCTTCGCAGGCTGATTTAAGTCTTGAATATTACTATGGTGATGGCAATCTAGTTTCTGCTACTTTCTTTATTAAAGATGTTAGCAACTTTATCGTAGCATCTGCTGAGTTTAATCAACAAATAGGTGTGACTAATAATGATTTAGATGTACCAGCGGATGACTGGACAGTGAATAAATTTCAAAATGCTGGTGGTGGCACTATAGATGGTGTCGAACTTCAAATAAACCACGCATGGGATAATGGTTTTGGTGTTAATGCTAACTACACCTATGCAGATGGTGCAGCACCGGCATCAGTTTATACTGATAACATTGGTCTATTTACTGAATCTTCAGAGCATACTGCGAATCTTGTTGGTTACTGGGAAAATGATGATTTCTTAGCACGTGCCGCTTATAACTATCGTTCTGAGTACATGGTGCGAGAATACGGTAAATATTATGGTAACCGTATGCATGATGCCTTTGGTACTTTAGATGTAACTTTAGGTTGGAATGCAACAGAGAATATTACCGTTCGTTTAGAGGTAGTTAATTTAACGGCTGAAGATGATGTTCAGTTTGGTGAAGCTGCAGCGGGTACTGCTGTTAAACCTGCATTACAAGAAGGTTACCCTACTTGGTCTTTTAATGGTGAAACAACTTATAAGTTAGGTGTTAACTTTAAGTTCTAACTATTGTTTTACTTAACAAAAACCCAGTTTTCACTGGGTTTTTTTTTGATGAAAGCAATGTTGTTTTACGGCATGATGATAGTTTTTGATATTTGAGGTTAACTAAAATGAAAATTAAACGTATCGCAATTGTTGGTGCTGGCACAGCAGGTTGGTTGGCTGCTAATCATTTAGGCTCAGAATTAAGTGCTGATCCCGAAATAGAGATCACTGTGATTGAATCTGAAGATGTACCCTCTATTGGTGTAGGTGAAGGTACAGTACCTTATATCATGAATGCATTGAAAAGGTTTGGCATTGCTGAAGCAGAGTTATTAATGTCTTGTGATGCTACGTTTAAACAAGGTATAAAATTTGTTAATTGGTTAGATTCAAAAATCCATGGTGAAGATCATTACTACTATCATTCGTTCGATGCGCCATACCCAAGTGGCTTCAACGTAAGCCCATACTGGCTCAAACATGGTGGTGAACGTCCTTTTGACGATGTTGGCATTCAAGCGAGAATTTGTGAATTGGGTTTGTCACCAAAAATGAAAAGCTCAGGTGAGTATGTTGGTGCTTTGTCGTACGCATATCATTTTGATGCAGCTAAATTTGCACAATTATTATCTAGAAATGCCCAGAATAAATTCAACGTAAAACACAAAATAGCAACCGTGAAGGGAGCTATAAAAGATGACGAAGGGAATATTACTAAGTTAATAACTCAAGAAGAAGAGGAGTTATCCTTTGATTTTTATGTTGACTGCAGTGGATTTTCTTCAATATTGATTGATAAAGAGCTACAGGTACCTTTTGAAAGTAAAGCAAATGAATTATTGACCGATAGCGTACTTGTTCAGCAAATGCCTTTGGTTGAAGGTGAAGACATTAACCCATACACCACAGCTACAGCGCATAAAGCCGGTTGGATTTGGGATATACCTTTGACAACCCGTAGAGGCACCGGTTTTGTCTATTCAAGTAAGCACATGAGTGATGATGAAGCTTTACATCTTTACGCTCAATATTTAGATGTTGATGAAAGTGATTTATCACCACGTAAAATCCCTATGGAAATCGGCTATAGGAAAACTTTTTGGCAAAAAAATTGTGTCGCTTTAGGATTAGCGCAAGGTTTTTTAGAGCCACTAGAAGCCACTTCTATTTTAGTGTCAGATTTTTCAGCAGAGCTTTTAGCAAGAAACTTCCCTCGGAATACCTCGGATATGAAAGTTTCGGCACCTTATTATAACAAAGTTGTCACGTATGTATGGGAACAAGTTGTTGACTTTATAAAGCTACATTATTGTATTTCAGACCGAACAGACTCCCAATTTTGGTTAGACAATCAAGATAAAGCGACATTTTCTCCTGAGTTAAAGCAGCGGTTAGAAAAATTTTCATTACGAGTACCACAGCAATCAGATTTTTTTAGCCGCTTTGATATGTTTGATGATAAAAATTTTTCTTATGTTTTATATGGTATGAAATTCAAAACCAATGTTAATCCTTTGAATAATATGGAAATACAAAAGAGTAAAGAACTTTTTAATAGCACGGATAATTTAGTGGGTACTGCAGCTAAAAAACTGTTGAAACATGGTGATTGGTTAAGAGGCTTAAAGGCGGCAATGAGTAAAAAATAATAACGTAGCTGGTATTGTTAAATATTAAGTACAAAGCATCAATAATAACCTGCTGAAAGTAACAAAAGCAGTTTGTGTAAACTCTATAAATGGATTGAAGAATGAAAAAGAATACTCCTTTGCTATCGTCACTGTTAATGTTTTTTTTAGCGCTGTCGTTAAGTAATATTTTATCAGGCTGTAAAAAAAACACCTTTGAAAACCAAGAGTCACAGGCTGAGGAAACGTCATCAATCAGTAATGCAACTTTACATAAATCGACTCAAGCAGACATTGACAACATTGCCCAAAACCTAGACGTTAAATACCGGGTGTTAACCAATGTGCCCACCGATAAATGCGATAAAGACGTTGCTAATGGGGCGTGTTTTGCAGTGCAGCTAACGTTCTCAGCTAAAAAGGCTATTCAAGCTAAAGGTTGGTCAATATATTTTAGTCAAATTTCTCCAGTACAGTCATCAGTAGGTGATGAGTTCAAAGTGACGCATTTAAATGGTGATTTACATCAAATAGCATTATTAGACAAATTTTCCGGTTTTAAAGTAGGAGAAAGCAAAAGTGTAATCTTTAGAGTAAATTTTTGGATGCTATCTGAAACAGATGCCTTACCTAATTACATAGTTACAGCAGGTGATCTGCAAGCGAAGGTGATAAAAAGTACCCAAGTGGTTATTGATCAAAGTTCAGGTTTAGAGATTCTACCTTTTGTAGAACCATTTACTGATGAAAACACTCAGTTTAAACGCACTAGCAGCGATAAAACAAAATGGTTAACCACTGAAAGCCTTTATCAACGCAATGCTGATGGTGTTGCTAGTTCAGCTGTGAGTAAAACTGTAATTTCTCAAGCAATTATCCCAACGCCAAAATCAGTACTCTTTGATGAAAACAACGCAACGGTTGATATTAGCAATGGGCTAAAAATAGAATTTTCAAATGTTGCTAAAAGTGATGTTAACGCGGCACTTGAACATTTAGCTGTTTTAGGAGTTAAGGTTTCTGAAAAGGGTTTCCCTGTCACTTTACATATTAATGAAGATAACAACAAAATGATTGGCAGCTATAAGCTGTCAGTTGCCAATAAAGGTATCAGGGTAATTGGCGTTGACGGTAATGGTGTTTTTAACGGCTTGCAGTCGTTAGCGAGTTTATACACTGTTGGTCAGCAAACATTGCCAATAGTCGAGGTTGTTGATGAGCCCCATTATGCCTTTCGTGGCATGTTGGTTGATGTTGCCCGTAATTTTCATTCTAAAGCCTTTATTCTGTCATTGTTAGATCAAATGGCTGCCTACAAACTAAATAAATTACATTTGCATTTAGGTGATGATGAAGGCTGGCGCCTAGAAATTCCAAGCTTGCCTGAGTTAACTGAACTATCGAGTAAGCGCTGTTTTCCTCTTTACAATGAAAAGAGTGAACAAACTTGTCTTGTTCCACAACTTGGCGCTGGTGTTGACGCTAATTCATCAGTGAACGGTTTCTATTCCGTTGCTGATTATACTGAAATTTTGCAAGCTGCTAGCGCTCGTCATATTCAAGTTATTCCATCATTAGATATGCCCGGCCATTCACGCGCAGCAATGAAAGCGATGACAGCACGTTATAATAAATATCAAGCTCTGGAAGATGAAGAAAAAGCAACGCAATTTTTACTTGATGATTTTGAGGATAAAACCCAATATTCCTCAGTACAATATTATAATGACAACACTATCAATGTTTGTCTTGAATCTTCTTATGCCTTTGTTTTAGAAGTGATGACACAAGTAAAAGAAATTCATGCTAAGGCTGGACAGCCATTAACTCGTTATCATATTGGCGCTGATGAAACTGCCGGTGCTTGGGTAGACTCACCTGCCTGTAAAACTTTTATTGCGAGTAATGATCAAGGCATAACCAAAATGAGTGAGCTTGGCGCATACTTTATTGAACGTGTTGCCGGTATTTTATCAAGTTTAGATATCGAAACTGCCGGTTGGAGCGATGGCATGGAACACACCCGTAAAGAGAATATGCCAGCCATTGTGCAAGCCAATGCCTGGGATGTACTTTTTTGGGGCGGTCATGACAAAGTGCATACGTTAGCGAATCGAGATTGGCAAATAGTGATCTCTACGCCAGATGTTTTGTACTTTGATTTTCCTTATGAAGCAGACCCTAAAGAGCATGGTTATTATTGGGCCTCACGGCATACTAATACTGAAAAAGTATTCCAGTTTATGCCTGACAACTTACCAATTCATGCTGAGTTTTGGCTAGATAGACAAGATAAACCTTATGTTGCCGATGATACTAAAACACCATTAGCGAAAGGGCAGACCTTTCTTGGCATTCAAGGGCAACTTTGGAGTGAAAATACCCGCACTGATGAAATAGCGGAGCATAAAGTATTTCCGCGTTTGTTAGCACTCGCTGAGCGTGCGTGGCATTTACCACAGTGGGCAGTTCCCTATAATTATCAAGGGGTAAAATATAGCCAAGAAACAGACAACTTTACTCGTGGTATGCAAAAGTCGCGAGATCAAAGCTGGCAGGTATTCGCGAATACTCTTGGTCAAAAAGAGTTTACCAAGTTAGAATTAGCCGGCGTTGATTATCGTTTACCGACAGTGGGTGCAAAAATAGAGCAAGGCGTGCTAACGGCAAATGTCGCTTTTCCAGGGCTTACTATTGAATATCAGTTACAAAGTAAAACTGGTGAGCAACAGGGATGGCAAGTTTATAGCAAGCCAGTTGAGGTCAAAGCAGCGGTGAAAATTCGAAGTCGCTCAATTAATGGCACCAGATCAGGACGTATTACCAAGGTGAATTTCAAATAAAATCAAAAGATTATTTTTATTACGACCAAGATATAAGAACTAATTGTGAAAAAATGTAAAAAAATAAATGACAACGCTGTCATTTAACGATAAGATGAAAACAGTTGAAAATTTGCTTAACTGCTTTTTACACTATGAGTTAGACGTTTTTAACTCTTAGTTATTAGAAAAGTACGCAAAAAAATAAAGAATTATTAAGAAAACTTTGAGGCTAGTATGTTCACAAGCGGTGACAATAACAAAGAGCTATTTTTAGGCATAGACGGCGGCGGCAGTAAATGTAAAGCGGTTGTGATGAATGAAAATAATGAAATTTTAGGTACTGGCATTTCAGGGCCTGGAAATCCATTGCACGGTTTTGAACAAGCAACCAATTCAATCACTGAATCAGCCAAACTGGCATTGAAAGCGGCAGGTTTAGAAAATATAAAGTTACACGAACTTTATGCTGGCGTAGGGCTTGCTGGTGTTAACTTGCCGGCTCAGCGGGAACAAATGCAGGCTTGGCAACATCCGTTTAAACAAATGTTTTTAGCGCACGATTTACTTATTGCCTTGTTGGGTGCTCACCATAGTCATGATGGCGCTGTCATTATTTCGGGTACAGGCTCTTGCGGGTTTTCATGTGTCGATGAACAAGAAGTGTTAATTGGCGGTCATGGTTTTCCTCAAGGTGATAAAGGCAGCGGTGCTTGGTTTGGTTTACAGGCAACTAAGCAGGTTTTACTCTCGCTCGATGGCATAGTTGAGCCATCATTAATGAATAATGTGTTATTAACCAAGTTAGCTTGTGTAACTGCGACCGATATTGTTGAAGCGATTTCCGGAAAAAAAGCTACCTTTTATGCTCAATTAGCCAACTTAGTCTTTGATGCCGCAGAGCAGGGCGATAAAGTGGCCTTAGCTATTGTTGTAGAAGGTGCAGAATATATTAATAGTATCGCTCGCGCGTTATTAATCAAAAAGCCATCTCGAATATCTATGCTTGGCGGTTTAACTCCACGATTAAAACCATGGCTTGATAAGGAGTTACAGCAGCAACTGTCAGAGCCGTTAAGCTCCCCTGAAGTTGGCTCGGTACTTTTTGCTAGAGCAGAGCTTGCCAAACAAGAAGAAAAACAACATCAAAGTGCATAGTTTGTTCAAGTAGCATGTTGTTCAAACAATCTGTTGCTTAAGTATTATTGAAAATATTGTAGGAATAAAGTGGTATGGCACAATGTAGATTTCACGCAAAACGTTTATTTGATGGTCAAAATTTTATTGACGACCAAGTATTAACCATTACTAATGGCGTTATTAGCGCGATAGATTCAAACACCAATAACGTTGATGTAAAAGCAACAGGTTTGGTTGTGCCAGGTTATATAGATTTACAGGTTAATGGTGGTGGCGGCGCTTTATTTAACGACTCTCCCTCGGTAGATAAGCTCAAAACCATCATGACCGCTCATGCTAAGTTTGGCACCACCGCAATGATGCCAACCTTAATCACAGATAAAGTTGAAGTGATGGCACAAGCCGCAGGTGCTATGGCGAAAGCGATAGCGGAGAAGGTGCCCGGTATTATTGGTATTCACTTTGAAGGTCCACATTTATCTCTTGCGAAAAAAGGTACTCATTGTGCGGCGTTAATTCGTCCAATTTCAGATGCTGAATGGCAAGTTTTATCGCGCAAAGATATTGGTCAAGTGATGGTGACATTAGCGCCCGAAACCGTGTCTTCAGCAGATATACAGCGTATGGCTGAATTAGGTATTAAAGTTTGCTTAGGTCATACCAATGCTGATTTTGCTACTGCACAAAAAGCTATTGACGCTGGTGCTAGCGGTTTTACTCACCTTTTTAATGCCATGTCACCACTGCAAGGTAGAGAGCCAGGCGTAGTAGGGTGTGCATTGTTAAATGATCATACTCAAGCGGGCTTAATTGTTGATGGCCATCATGTAAATTATGCTAGTTGCCAACTGGCTATTAAAACAAAGCCTGCGGGCGGAATATTTTTAGTAACTGATGCCATGCCGCCAGTAGGCACTGATATGACTGAGTTTCCTTTGTATGACAGAACGGTTTATGTTGACAACGGCAAATTGACTTCTACAACGGGGGAGTTAGCAGGATCGTCGCTCGATATGGCAACCGCAGTTAAAAATACCCATTTGGCATTAAAAATTCCACTCGATGAATCATTACGAATGGCAAGTTTGTATCCAGCGCAATATTTATACGCGACTAATGAGCGGATTCATGGCGAATTAAAAGTTGGCATGCGGGCAGATATGGTTGTTTTAAACGATAACTTTAGTGTTGCAGAAACTTGGATTGGTGGCGAGAAAATTTAGTAAAACTATCAATAGAATAGTTAAAAAATTAATACTGCTTGTTAGTAGTGAAAATTAATAAATGAGGAAGTTATGGAAATGTCAGCTACGCAAACAAATGAAAAGCAAGACCAACAAGAGAGTCAGCAAAGTAATGCGCTGCCCATGATTATAGTTGCAGGTTTATTCTTTATTTTAGGTTTTGCCACTTGGCTTAATGGCTCTTTAATGCCTTATTTAAAACAAATTTTACAGTTAAGCCCATTTGAAGCCTCATTAATTTTATTTTCTTTTTATATCGCGGTTACGTTTACTGCACTGCCTTCAGCAACAATTATTCGTAAAGTTGGCTACAAAAATGGTATGGCATTAGGTATGGCAACTATGATGGTGGCTGGCTTGTTGTTTATTCCTGCCGCTAAAACTCAAGTGTTTGCTTTATTTTTGTTTGCTCAACTTGTTATGGGAACCGGGATTACACTTTTACAAACAGCAGTAAACCCTTATGTTGTTCGTATTGGTCCAGAAGAATCAGCCGCAGCACGAATCTCTATTATGGGTATTTTAAATAAAGGTGCTGGTGTTGTTGCCCCTATGGTATTTACTGCCCTTATTTTAAGTGGTTTTCATGAAGCTAGCGGTGAGTTAAGCCAAACTCAAATTGACGATATGGCTAACTCGTTAGTTTTGCCTTATTTAGGAATGGCGATATTTTTAGGGCTACTTGCCTTAGCGGTTAAAAAATCTCCTTTGCCTGAGTTAGAAAGTGAGGAAGAAGCTGAAGGCGAAGATCACCAAGGTCATCTTAAAGAAGCTTTGTCGCATCCAAATTTAGTGTTAGGAGTTGTTGCTTTATTTTTCTATGTAGCAGCAGAAGTTATTGCTGGTGATACCATTGGTACTTTCGCGCTGTCGTTAGGCGTTGAAAATTATACTATGATGACCTCTTACACTATGCTTTGCATGGTTGCCGGTTATATTTTAGGTATTGCACTTATTCCTAAGCTTATTTCTCAACAAAGTGCATTAATGGTGTCGGCTGTCATTGGTTTGTTATTAACCGCGGGCATTGTCTTTGGTGATAACAACTCTTTTGCTATTGCTAATGCAATACTTGGTGGTGTTGAACTGCCAGATACCTTAGTGCTAATCGCTTTTTTAGGTTTTGCTAATGCTATTGTTTGGCCTGCTGTTTTCCCGCTAGCTTTATCAGGTATGGGTAAACTCACCAGCATTGGCTCTGCATTACTGATAATGGGAATATCGGGTGGCGCATTTGGCCCTATATTTTGGAGTATTACTTCTACCGCAACCAGTATGGCTGAACAAGGTGGCTATTTAGTGCTATTCCCATGTTATTTATTTATTTTATTTTACGCTGTTAAAGGTTGCAAAATGAAAAGTTGGAAGTAGCTGTCTACTTTCAGCTGTCTATTTTCAATAACCAAATTATTTAACTGAGTTTACTCCCAACTTAGTTAAGTAAAAAAGCTCTGCGGTCTAAGTTAATGACGTCATAACTGATGTTAATAACTTTGAAAGTTGAGGGTGCGTTAAACGGTCATTTGATCGACCCTGAGTCTTGTGGCTCAGGGTTTTTTTATATATTTATTTTTACATATAACAATATGTTTACATAAAAAAACAATTATTAATCACTATGTCATTTACTCTTAACTGAGTTAGTGTATATTCAGTATTCACAAAATCATTAATATAAAGCTGTAAAAATATTATGACTACACAACGCAAAGTAACGATTATTTATTACCGTGATGATGGTTTAGAGTTGCATCATAAAGCAAAAACCTTTGAGCAAAACGAAGAAGGTCGAGTGATCATCCCGCCAGCTTTTAAAGAAGGAAAATCTATTATTGCTGTGTGCGACGGTGAAATAGAAATCCTAAACAAAGTTGGCGATCGAATTTTATCTGTTAACTATGTTGCTTAGCTACTTACGCAATAATCTTATAAAAATAACCCTACTATAAAGTTAACTCATGATCATAGATGGAAAACAAGCGGCGGCAGAATTGCGCGTAGCGCTTACAAACGAAGTAAAAAATCTTAAAGAATCTACAGGCATTACTCCCAGTTTAACTGTGGTGTTAGTGGGTGACGATCCTGCTAGCCATGTATATGTCCGTAATAAAGTTAAGCAAACAGTGGAAGTTGGTATGATTTCCAATGAAATTCGTTTGCCTGATGACACTAGCCAAGCAGCGTTATTAGCACAATTAGAATTATTGAATAATGACAAGTCTGTTCATGGTATTTTAGTGCAATTACCGCTTCCTAAACATATTGATGAAAGTGTTGTAATTGCAGCCATTAACCCAGAAAAAGATGTTGATGGTTTTCATGCCATGAACTCGGGTCGGTTATTAAATGGTGAAGCTGGTGCGTTAGTGCCTTGTACACCACAAGGCTGTATTATTTTAGCCAAAAAGCATCTTGGTGATGATTTATCTGGTCAACACGCGGTGGTTATTGGTCGCTCTAATATTGTTGGTAAGCCCGTAGCTTTGTTGTTATTACAAGAAAACTGTACCGTTACTATTGCTCATTCTCGTACTAAAAATTTACGTGAGATTTGTCAACAAGCTGATATTTTAGTGGCTGCTGTTGGTCGTCCTGAATTTGTCAAAGCTGATTGGGTAAAACAAGGTGCTACGGTAATTGATGTTGGAATTAACCGTATAGTAGATGAAGCAACAGGTAAGGCGAGCTTAGTTGGTGATGTTGATTATGGCGCTGTTAGTGATGTTTGTGGCGCAATTACACCAGTGCCCGGTGGTGTTGGCCCAATGACCATTGCTTGTTTGCTAAAAAACACCCTAGAAGCGGCTAAGTTATATGGCTAATATTTGCTTTAAAGTAGAGTTTTAGAAATAAAAAACCGCACACATTATTAATGTTTGCGGTTTTTTTTGATATCTGAAATACCTTAATTTTTACTTTTTAACTGTTTTTCACTATATTCTAATTTTTTATAATCTTTGCCTGCTGCATCGGCAAGTTCAGCGGGCATATAGTTTTCATCATGCTTAGCTAGCACTTCACTGGCTTCAATATATAGCTCACCAGATGAGCTGCGAGTCAAGGTACCATTGGCTACAATACCTTGAGCCTCACGAAATAAATCTGGCAATATGCCTTCGTAATGAACACTGATCATAGGGTCGTTATCATTAAATACTATCGGCATTTTCATATCAGCTAACCTAAATGACACTTTTAAGTTATCAGGATCACGTTTAACACTTTCAGGTACAACCAAACCGCCAATACGAATGCGCTGACCAACACTAGGCTTAATGCCTGAATCTTTTTTTCCTTGGGTGATCTCAGAAGGGGTATAAAATAAATCAATATTCTGGCTTAAAGCATAAAGCACAAGACCGGCAACAACACTAATGCCAATTAATATTGCAGCAACTATAGTTAAGCGTTTTTTACGACGGGGATTCATTTTGATACCTCATTTTCAATAGTAGTTTGGGCGTTTTGGCGATTTTTGCGCACTTGACGTAATTTGTCTTCACGTTGTTGGCGCAGGGCAATATTTTTGATCACTTGTTTATGATTTTTCAACGAACTAAAAAGAAGTGTTAAAAGCAACACTGTTGATACGCCAAAAGATAGCCAAACATAAAAGCCATAGCCACCCATATTTAAAAATGCCTGAAAACTGTCAAATTGCATTATTTGCTCTCCAAGGTTTTTAACTGTGCACTAACGAGGTCTCTAACCCAAGGGCGAATACTGTTTCGATTTAAAATTTCACTACGAAAACGAATACAAACAATTACGCCTGCTAATAAAGCAAAGCCAAGAAAGCAAAATAAGAAAGGCCAAAGCATTTCTATAGACATTGACGGTTTACCCAATTTACTAACCGTAGAGCCTTGATGAAGTGTGTTCCACCATTCTACTGAATATTTAATAATCGGTAAGTTAATGACGCCAACAAGGGTTAAAATTCCTGCGGCTTTACCTGCTAAATTTTTATCTTCAAAGGCATTATGCAAAGCAATTACACCTAAATATAGAAAGAGTAATATTAATTCTGAGGTTAGCCTTGCATCCCAAATCCACCATGTGCCCCACATAGGTTTTCCCCATGCTGCGCCAGTTATTAATGCGATGGCAGTGAAAACAGCGCCAACTGGTGCCAATGCAGCGGCAGAAGCATCGGCTAATTTAAATTGCCAAACCATTGAAGTAAATGCGGCGACTGCCATCGCAAAGTAGAGACCCATTGAGAGTGAGGCAGCAGGTACATGCAGGTAAAAAATACGAAAACTATCACCTTGTTGGTAATCGGCAGGTGCAAAGGCTAAAGCCCAAACAATGCCAATAGCCAAAAACAATACTGTTAAAGCGCTCAACCAAGGAATAAGTTTGCCAGTAAAGTGATAACTGACTTCAGGGTTAGCGTAGGGGTGTAACCATTTCCACATAAATTATGCTCTACTCTTTTTATCAAAATTCAATGTTAGTTGGTGCTAACTTTTAATGCTGCACCAACCGCAAATGGGGCTAGTGTTAATGAGCCAAAAAACAGTGCCGCTATGATAGCAAGTTGCCCACTGTAAGGTAAGCCAAGCGCTGCAGTATCAATGGCACTGGTGGCAAAAATCAGTACCGGAATATATAAAGGTAACACTAATAAACTTAATAACACGCCACCTTTTTTTAAGCCTACTGTTAAGGCCACACCAATGGCGCCAAGTAAACTAAGTACTGGCGTACCCAATAATAAGGTTAACATTAACGCGCCATAACTTTGTTCGTTTAGGTGTAAGAGTACCGCTAACAGCGGCGCAATTAAAATGAGTGGTAAGCCAGTAATTAACCAATGGGCGAAAATTTTGGCTATTACTAAAATAAATACCGGTTGCGGGCTTAATAACATTTGCTCTAATGAGCCGTCATTATGATCTGATTTAAATAGTCTATCTAAGGATAATAGCGTTGCCAGTAGTGCGGCAACCCAAATAATACCCGGTGCAATACGGCTTAATGTTTGTGCTTCAGGGCCAATACCAAGTGGGAATAATGTAACAACAATGACAAAAAATAATAATGGATTAACAATGTCGTCTTTATGACGCAGGGCAATAGTTAAGTCGCGTTTGAGCACTAATAAAAATACAGCGCGATAAGATAAATTACTAATTGGCATTATTTTCTCTACTCAATACTGCTGTCAACAGAGCTATTTTCATCAAAAGCATAGTCTAAGGTGATTTTTTTCACCTGGCTGGCTTCAAACGTAAGTAAATCTTGATGAGTGGTTAAAATAACACAACCACCTTGTGCTATGTGAACTTTAAATAACTGTTCTAAAGCGTGAACACCTTGTTTGTCTATGGCAGTAAAGGGTTCATCTAAAATCCAAATTTTAGTAGTAGGCATCTCTTGGACGACTGATTTGTATAAACGAGCTAAAGATATACGTCTATGTTGTCCAGCACTCAAGTGTGATGCTAGGCTATCCTCAAAGCCTGTTAAATTTACTTTTGCTAATGTTTCTTCAATACTTATCGCGTCATTTGTTGTGCCATGTAACGCAAGATTAAAGTGCAAATTTTCAGCAGCATTCATTTCGCCTTTTACCCCGGGTAAATGCCCTAAGTAAAGTAAATTTTGATGAAATTCTTCGCGCGCATGATGAATTAACTCATTATTAAAAAACACTTCACCTTCAAATGGTTGAGAAAGGCCAGCTAAAATGCGTAATAAACTGGTTTTTCCTGAGCCGTTAGGCCCTTCCACCTGCACTATCTCACCTGCGTGTACTTCAATGCTTAGCTGATCAAACAGCAAACGCTCTTCACGAATACAAGTTAAGTTTGTTGCGCTAATTAACGATGTCTTATGAGGTCTTTGATTTACAGGCAAAGCGGTTATTTCTCTATTATTTTCAGCCTAAATGCTGTTTTATATTTTATGTGGCAGAGTTTAGCTGATATTTGTCAATAAATTTTTGATTTGGATCGTATTAACTCTTTGGCGATTATCATACCATAGCGATAATAAAATCGCGTAAAAGTCACGGCAATAATTTGTAACATTAAGAAACAATTGCCCTCACTGTTTACCGATGACAATTTGCCTTTTTATTGAAAAAAGTATGCTAGAATTGCGCGACTTATTTTAGCATGCTGCATTTTTATTATTGATGTTTAAACCAAGTAAGCTTGAGTTTAAATAAAGATAAAAGTATTCGGAGAAATAAATGAATCCCCAACTTTTGCCTGAGTTGCTTCCTGGGCTAATGCCAGAGCTAGGCCATCTTGCCTTAGTTATCGCCTTTGCTTTTGCTTTATGCTTAAGCATTATTCCGATGATTGGCGTGCATAGTGCGCAACCTAAATTGATGAGTTATGCCAAGCCGCTTTCTTTTGGTATGTTTGCTTTTACTGCAATAAGTATCGTTATTCTCGCTTATAGTTTTGTCCTAGATGATTTCTCTGTTAAATACATTGCCAATCACTCAAATAGCCATCTTCCTTACTATTTTAAAATAAGCGCGGTTTGGGGCGGACATGAAGGTTCGTTATTACTGTGGGTGTTTTCATTAACCGCTTGGACCATGGCGGTTGCTAAATTTTCAAAAAATGTTGAACAAGAATTTATTGCTCGTGTTCTAGCGGTTATGGGCATGATTGCCGTAGGTTTTATTGCCTTTACTCTATTAACATCAAACCCTTTTGAACGCCTGTGGCCAAATGTACCCATGGAAGGGCGTGACTTAAATCCGTTATTACAAGATGTAGGTTTGATCATTCATCCACCGTTATTATATCTAGGTTATGTTGGTTTTGCGGTTGCTTTTGCTTTTGCTGTTGCTGCGTTAATGTCAGGAAAAATGGATGCAGCTTGGGCGCGTTGGTCTCGTCCGTGGACCGTTGGTGCTTGGGTGTTCTTAACCTTAGGTATTGCTTTAGGCAGTTGGTGGGCTTATTACGAACTTGGTTGGGGCGGCTGGTGGTTTTGGGATCCAGTTGAAAATGCTTCTTTTATGCCATGGTTAGTGGGGACTGCATTAATACATTCTTTAGCGGTAACAGAAAAACGCGGCACTTTCAGAAACTGGACTGTTTTACTGGCTATTTTTGCCTTTAGTTTAAGTTTATTAGGCACATTTTTAGTTCGCTCAGGAGTGATAACCTCGGTACATTCGTTTGCGGCTGATCCTTCTCGTGGTGTCTTTATTCTGTTGTTGTTAGCTATTACGGTTGGCGGCTCGTTAACTTTATATGCCTTTAGAGCAAGCAATGTTGCCAGCTTTAGCCGCTTTGCCCTTTATTCGCGTGAAACCGCTTTACTGTTATGTAATATCATTCTAGTAGTAGCTGCAACTACAGTGCTATTAGGTACGCTATACCCGCTATTAGTGGATGCATTAGGTTATGGAAAAATTTCTGTAGGCCCGCCATATTTTAACGCAGTGTTTGTTCCTATTATGAGCATATTATTTATTATTATGGGCATTGGCCCCATGATTCGCTGGAAAAAGGCAAAGCAAGGCGAATTACGTAAAAAACTAGTGAGCCCATCGGTAGTTAGTATCGCTTTTGGTCTGTTATTCCCCTTTCTTTACGGTGGTGAGTTTAATGCCTTAGTTGCTATGGGCATTACCTTAGCATCGTGGGTTTTCTTAGTGGTAGTTAAAGATTTAGTTAATCAATATAAGCTGAGATCTACTTTGAGTTTAAGCCAGTGGGGTATGACCCTAGCGCATGCAGGCATTGCTGTGGCTATTGTGGGGGTTACTTTAGTGTCCAGTTATGAAAGTGAAACCAATGTCAAAATGGCTGTTAATGAAAAAGTTGAAATTTCAGGTTATACCATTGAGTTTAATGGTATTAAACATGTTGAAGGACCAAATTATAGTGCCGAACAAGGGCAAATAAAGGTTTATAAGGGTGATGATTTTGTTGCTTTATTAATGCCTGAACGTCGTGCTTATCGAGTACAAACCATGGGCATGACCGAAGCGGGCATAGATGGCGGTTTATTTAGAGATATTTATGTTGCCCTTGGCGACCCGCTTGATGGTGGTGCATGGGCTATTCGTGTACATTACAAACCCTTTGTGCGTTGGATTTGGTTAGGGGCAATATTTATGGCGCTAGGCGGTATTTTAGCCATGATGGATAAAAGATACCGAGCAAGAAGTCGAGCAAAAAGCCCAAATATAAACACAGCAAAGCAACAAACGAATACCAAGCCAAGTATGCAAACTGCATCGGAGTTAACTTAAATGAATAAAATTATCCGTTTTTTACCCCTAGTTTTAGTTATCGCTTTAGGTGTGGTGCTTTATCGTGGTTTGTCGTTAAACCCACAAGATATGCCGTCAGCATTAGTTGGTAAGGCTATGCCAGATTTTGCTTTATCAACCTTAAATGATGCCAATAAAACGGTCACTAAAGCGGATTTAGTGGGTGACATTGTATTGTTAAATGTCTGGGCAACGTGGTGCCCTACCTGTAAATATGAACATCCTTTTTTACTTGAACTAGCAACTGATCCTAAATTTAAAGCGCAAGTTAGTTTGTATGGCGTAAATTATAAAGATGAACGATTACCAGGACAAAAGTGGTTAACTAATTATCAAGACCCGTTTAAATTTTCAATTTTTGATGATGAAGGTTTATTAGGTGTAAAGCTTGGTGTTTTTGGCGCACCTGAAACCTTTGTTATTGACCATCATGGTATTATTCGCAAACGTTTTGCTGGCGCATTAGATATTCGGGTTTGGCGAAAAGAGTTTGAGCCGCTAATTAAACAAATAACTGCTGAAAAACAGCAAGGTAAGTAATTATGTTAACAAGAGCATTATTTATTATTTTGGCTGTTGTTAGTGTAGTCATTGCCGCTAATGAGGCTTATGCAAGCCCAGTGGAAACCTTTGAGTTTGAAGATGAAGTAACTAAAGTTCGTTTTCAGGAGCTAAGTAAAGAATTACGTTGCCCTAAATGTCAAAATCAAAATTTGGCTGACTCAAACTCTACTGTAGCTTCTGCGCTGCGTTTAGAATTGTATAATTTGTTAGTTGAAGGTCGTTCAGATAGCGAGATTATTGATTTAATGGTGGGGCGTTATGGTGAATTTGTTTTATATCGTCCGCGCGTTTCTAGCGTTACCTACATTCTGTGGTTTGGTCCGGCATTACTTATTTTAATTGGTGTGATTGTAGTCATTGTTATTCTACGTAAACAACCTGCAAATAAGGCTAATTTGGCTTTAAATACCGAACAACAAACAAAATTGAAACAACTGTTAGCAGAAAGTGAAGGTGAGCACTCGACCTCGAAATCAACCTCGCAATCTACTTCCGATCTAGTGGATAAAGAGTAAATTATTATTATGGAAATTGTATTAATCCTCCTCGCTTTTATCGTAATTATGTTAGCGGTAATTTGGCGACCATTTTTAAAACAAGATAAAAACCAAAAAAACGCAGAGAAAGTTGCTTCAACTCAAAAAGGCGTTCGTGATCAAACCAATATTGATTTATATCATGAGCATAAAGCTGAAATAGAAAAAGATTTTAGTGATGGCGCTATTGATGACGAAAACTACCAATATTTACTGACAGAGCTTGATAGTAGCTTATTGCAGGATATTGAAGCAGCCAAGGAAAAGGATAGTTTAGCAAGCGAAGGAAAAACTTTTAGTATTATGTGGCCGGTGCTTTTATCGCTATTTATCATCACTTTTTCTGTGTCGTTATATTTAAAGCAAGGCACTTTAGACCTTTTAATGACTAACCCTACCGCCGCAAATAATAGTCAGCAAGGGCAAATGTCGGCAGCTCAACAAGAACAAAATCGTCAAAAAGAAATGCTTGCCTATATAGAAAAAATGCAAGAACACTTAAAAGGTAAGCCTGATGACAGTGAGGCTTGGTATAACTTAGGGCAAACCTATGTTGGCGCAGGAGAGTTTGACTTTGCTATTGCAGCATTTGAACAGGTTATTCGCATTGAAGGTGAGCACGCTGATATTTTAGGTGCCATAGCGCAGGCAAGTTATTATGGTAATAATCAACAAATTGACGACAAAGTACAAAGCCTGATTGATCGCGCCTTAGTGCTAGATATTAACGACCCCGCGACTAACATATTATTAGGCATGCATAACTTTATTGCCCAAGACTATCAGCAAGCCATAGGGTATTGGCAGCGTATTATTGATGCCAACAGACAAGGCGTTAATATTGCGGCTTTACAAGAAGCCGTGACCGAAGCAAAAAAACGTTTAGGGTTGCCTGCTAGTGAACAGCCGGCTAAGCAAATGGCTACTGGGCCACAACTAAAGGTTAATGTTAGTTTATCAGCCGATATTGCGGAAAAAATAACGCAAGGCGCAGATAAAACTGTGTTTGTTTATGCTATACCTACCAATGGTCAACGAATGCCCCTAGCTGCATTAAAGGTAATGGCCAGTGATCTACCTAAAGTCGTCACCTTAAGTAATAGCAATGCTATGTCAGCGCAAAATAATTTGAGTAGCGTTAGTAAGGTACACATTTATGCTATTGTTTCTAAACTTGGCGGCGCTGGGATTAAATCAGGAGATTATAAAGCTGAAGTGAATAATATTTCAGTTGAAAATACTGATACTATTAACCTTGTTGTTGATAGTTTAGTAGAATGATAAACATTGAGTTTAAAACAGAAAAGCTCAAAGGAACAATAATAATAAATGAAATCACGATTTAGTGCTAAAAAAAGCGCCGACGTTTTTAGTCTTAAAAATAATAACACTGCAGTTAAAACGGCGGTGTTATTAACTAATTTAGGCTCTCCTGAACAGCCAACTTCAGGGGCTTTACGCTATTATTTGCGTGAGTTTTTATCTGATCCACGTGTGGTCGAAATTCCCCGTTTTGTATGGATGATAATACTGCACGGTATTATTTTAAGAATACGTCCGAAAAAATCGGCTAAATTGTATCAAAAAATTTGGACAGAGCAGGGCGCGCCTTTAGTTGTTATTAGCCAAAAGCAACTAGCTAAGGTGGCTTCTCAACTGGCAAAGCAATATGGCAACGATGTTATTGTTGATGTTGCCATGCGTTATGGTCAGCCATCTATTAGTAGTGTATTAGAAAAATTTCAGCAGCAAGGTGTTGATAATCTTTTAGTATTACCTTTATATCCACAATATGCAGGGCCAACGACGGCTTCAACGTTTGATGCCATCACCAGCGCACTACAAAAATGGCGTTATGTGCCAAGTTTACATTTTATTAATAGTTATCATAGTAATCCTCAATATATACAAGCCCTTGCTAATACAATTAGTGAGCACATTAACCAGCATGGTAAACCAGACAAATTAGTGCTGTCTTATCACGGCATGCCTGAATTATTTCACCAGTGGGGCGATCCTTATTTTGATTTTTGTCAGATAACGACTAATTTGCTCAAAGAAGAATTGTTAACTAGATCGTTAGCATTAACGGATGATGATTTTGTTATGACCTTTCAATCTCGCTTTGGTAAAGCTAAGTGGCTACAACCTTATACGGATGAAACACTGGCAAACTTAGCTAATCAAGGTAACCAGCATATTGCCATTATCAGCCCAGCTTTTAGTGCAGATTGCTTAGAAACCCTTGAAGAGCTTGAACATGAAAACCGTGATGTTTTTATTCAGGCCGGCGGTAAAGAGTATCACTATATAGCGGCATTAAATGATCGCGATGATCATATTGCTGCCATTGTAAATATATTAACACCAACACTAAATTCTCTAAGTTAACTTTTAATTGAACTCCTAACTCAAGCATTAATGAAAGCTTAAGTTGATACCAACAAAAATAATAAGGTCGTACATGAAGTCATTTAAACTTAATAAATTCACGTTAGTTGCTCTTTGTTCCACAATAGCATTAACTGCGTGTGAAAATAAAAGCTCGCTAGATGAAAAACAAGCACTAACAAAAGCTGAAACTACTGCTATGTTGGCGGAAAAAATAGCAAAAGAAACGATTATTATCGATACTCATATTGATGTTCCTTATCGATTGGAGAAAAAATATGAAGATGTTAGTAAGGCAACATTAGCAGGCGATTTTGATTACCCAAGAGCCATTAAAGGCGGTTTAAATGCGCCCTTTATGTCTATTTATATTCCGTCAAAATTGCAAAAAACAGGTGGCAGTAAAGCCCTAGCTGATAAATTAATAGATGAAGTTGAAGCCATTGTTAAGCAATCACCTGATAAGTTTGCCTTAGCGTATTCAACCAAGCAAGTGCAAGAAAATTTTATCAAAGGCTTGATTTCACTCCCGATGGGCATGGAAAATGGCAGCCCAATTGAAGGCGATTTAGCTAACCTACATCATTTTTATAATCGTGGTGTTCGCTACATCACGTTAGCACACGCCAAAACAAACCATATTTCAGACTCGTCCTATGATAAAAATCGTCCCGCTCAAGGTTTAACGCCCTTTGGAAAAGAGCTAATAGCTGAAATGAATAATGTCGGCATGATGGTTGATATCTCTCATGTATCGGATCAGGCTTTTTATCAAGTCATGGAAATAAGCAAAACCCCAGTTATTGCTTCTCATTCATCAGCACGTTTTTTTACCCCTGATTTTGAACGTAATATGACCGATGACATGATCAAGTTACTTGCCAAAAAAGGTGGTGTAATTCAAATGACTTTCAGCGGTATTTTTACTTCGCAAAAATTTAGAGAGCAAAGCGACGCATACAAAGTAGTTGAAGCAGAGTTTATTAAAACGAATAATTTAGATAAAGAGCTAGAAGCCGATAAAGCTAAAATTGATGCTTTTGAAGAAACTTATTTAGTTGATAAACCGTGGGATGTCGGCAGCTTAGATTTAGTGCTCGATCATTTTGAACATGTTATTAACTTAGTGGGTATTGACCACGTTGGTATTGGCTCTGATTTTGATGGTGTAAGCGGTATCTTGCCTGAAGCTCTTAAAGATGTTGCCACTTACCCCAATTTAATTGCGGGTTTATTAAAACGCGGTTACAGTGAACAAGACATTAAAAAACTACTTTCAGGTAACTTAATGCGTGTTTGGCAACAAGTTGAAGAGTACGCCGCTACACATAACACTCAATATTAAACGCACATAAAGAATAAACTTAAAGCGAATCTATATATTGACACTGTACAAAAAAACAGTACACTATGGTTATGAAAAAGATCGCGACCAAAAAAATTATTCATATCGATATGGACTGTTTTTACGCCGCCGTTGAAATGCGGGATTTTCCTCAATATCGGGATATTCCGCTCGCGGTTGGTGGTGATGGTCCTCGCAGTGTACTTTGTACCTGTAACTATCAAGCGCGAAAGTTTGGTGTACGTTCTGCTATGCCAGCTATTAAAGCGAAGCAGCTTTGCCCAGAGCTAACCATAGTTAATGGTCGAATGTCAGTTTATAAAGAAGTCTCTGATCATATTCGTGAAATTTTTTCTCGTTATACCAAACTTATTGAACCCTTGTCGCTTGATGAAGCATATCTCGATGTCACCGATTCAACCCAACATCACGGGAGTGCAACCTTAATTGCTGAGCAAATTCGTGCTGACATATATCGTGAGTTAAATTTAACTGCGTCCGCAGGTATTGCGCCCAATAAATTTATTGCCAAAATAGCCAGTGATGAAAATAAACCTAACGGTCAGTGTGTAGTCTCGCCTGAAAAAGTGTCTGCTTTTGTTGAACAACTATCCTTGAAAAAAATCCCCGGTATTGGCCCAAAAACCTTTCAAAAGCTACAATCCTTTGGCTTTTCTACCTGTGCAGATATCAGAGCATCATCTGTTGCTAAACTGACAACTATTGTTGGCAAGTTTGCTACTAGCTTGTATCAAAAAGCCCATGGTATTGACAATCGCGAACTTGAAGTCAGTCGAAAAAGAAAGTCTTTAGCAATAGAAACCACACTCGCACAAGACATTTTTACCCAAAGTCAATGTATAAGCGTTATTGAAAAGCTCTATCCCAAATTATTAGCACGTTTAGATAAAGTGAAAGGGCGTAAAATTGTTCGCCAAGGCATTAAATTGAAATTTAATGACTTTAACCAAACCACCGTTGAGCAGCAAAACTTAGCAGCTGAGCAGGATGTTTTTCATATCTTATTAACCAAGGCGCTTGAACGTGGCAAAGGGCGGGGTATTCGGCTTGTTGGCTTAACTTTAGGCTTTGCTGAAGAAGATAAACAGAACACAGACAATCGAGAACAGCAATTGATATTGCTGTAAAAAACGATTTTGAGCAAAGACCTATATGATTGAAGATGATAGCGCAACGTCGCTTCAACAAAAGAAAAAATACCAAAAACAAACCGCATTACATTGCGGTGTTGGCCTGTTAGCGCGTAGAGAGCATTCTGAATTTGAGTTAAGACAAAAACTTCATAGTCGAGAATTTCAAACTGATGAAATCGAGTTCGCTATAGAGCGCTTATTAGCAAAAGATTATTTATCAGATACTCGCTTTGCTCTAAGCACCTGTCGATATCGCTCAATACGTGGTTATGGCTGGCGATATATTGCCAACGAACTTAAACAAAAAGGCGTTTGTTCAACTATTATTCAACAATTGCAGGAAAATTGCGAAATTGATTGGTATCTTCAAGCCGAGCTTGCGTATAATAAGCGCTTTGGTGAATTCAATGAAAAAGACGGAAAAGATCGTCAAAAAGAAAAGGCCAAAAGAATACGATTTTTACAATATCGCGGATTTTCAACTGATGAAATTTTTGCGGTATTGAATGATAGTTGAACACATAGACTGATAAAGGTTCCCATGATTAAAAGCACTGCTGAAGTACGTCAGGCATTTTTAGATTTTTTTGCCACAAAACAACATCAAATAGTTAAAAGTAGCTCATTAGTCCCGGGCAATGATGCCACTTTACTTTTCACTAATGCCGGCATGGTGCCTTTTAAAGACGTATTTTTAGGGGCTGAAAAACGTAGTTATACGCGAGCAACTTCAGCGCAGCGCTGTGTTCGTGCTGGTGGTAAACATAACGATTTAGAAAATGTTGGTTACACCGCCCGCCACCACACCTTTTTTGAAATGTTAGGAAACTTTAGTTTTGGCGACTATTTCAAAGAAGATGCTATTAGTTATGCTTGGGAGTTTTTAACCGAGGTACTGGGCTTACCAAAAGAAAAATTATTAGTCACTGTTTATGACAATGACGAAGAGGCTTTTTCTTATTGGAAAAATGAAATTGGTATTCCAGTTGAGAAAATCATTCGCATTGGTGATAAATCTCCTGATAAAAAGTTTGAGTCTGATAATTTCTGGTCAATGGGCGACACCGGTCCTTGTGGTCCATGCTCTGAAATATTCTATGATCACGGCGCTGATATTTGGGGCGGTCCTCCAGGCTCACCAGAAGAAGATGGCGATCGTTTTATTGAAATTTGGAATATAGTTTTCATGCAGTTCAATCGCCAAGCCAATGGCGATATGGAGCCGTTACCAAATCCTTCCATTGATACCGGTATGGGGTTAGAACGTATTTCTGCGATCATGCAAAATGTGCACAGTAACTACGAAATTGACCTTTTTCAGGCACTGATCAAAGACACGGCAAGCTTATTGAATTGTACTGATTTAGATAATAAATCTTTACGTGTTATCAGCGATCACATTCGCTCTTGCTGCTTTCTTATTGTTGATGGGGTTGTGCCATCAAATGAAGGTCGAGGCTATGTATTACGCCGTATTATCCGTCGTGCTATTCGCCATGGTCATAAACTGGAAGCGAAAGGACATTTCTTCCACAAGTTAGTGCAATCACTTATAGAACAAATGGGCGAAGCATACCCAGAGTTAGTGCAGCAGCAAGAGATTATAGAAAAGCTGTTACGCATAGAAGAAGAGCAGTTTGGTCGTACTTTAGATCGTGGCATGCTTTTGCTTGAAGATATTCTCGATAATTTAGATGGTGATACCATTAAAGGCGACGATGTTTTTAAACTCTATGATACTTATGGTTTCCCTGCCGATTTAACCGCAGACATTGCTCGAGAACGTCAACTTAATATTGATCATAATGGCTTTGATATTGCGATGGGCTTGCAAAGAGAACGTGCTCAACAGGCTAGTCAATTTGGTACTGATTATAATCAACAACTGAAATCTGATCACCAAACTATTTTTAAAGGTTATGACAACAGTACAAGTTCAGCCACTGTGGTTGAATTATTTAATTGCCAAGATCAAGAAGCGGTTGAACAATTACATCAAGGTGAACAAGGTATAGTGATTCTTGATCATACGCCATTTTATGCTGAGTCGGGTGGTCAAGTCGGTGATTCAGGTTTATTGCACCTAGACGGCGGTGTTTTTGAAGTAGAGGATACTATCAAGTTAGGCAATGCTTTTGCACATAAGGGTATCGCTCGAACTGATGTTGGTTTGAACCGCCGCGTGAAAGCCGAAATTAATAGCGAACGACGAGCAGCTATTGTTAAAAACCATACTGCAACTCATATTTTACATGCCGCTTTGCGTAAAGTATTAGGTGAGCATGTAACGCAGAAAGGCTCGTTGTGTGATGCTGATAAATTACGTTTTGATTTCTCGCATTTTGAAGGATTAACTGCGCAAGAAGTACATGATGTTGAACAAATGGTCAATGATGAAATTCGCCGCAATCATGTTAAAGAAACAGAGTTAATGTTCATAGAAGATGCTAAAGAAAAAGGCGCTATGGCACTCTTTGGTGAAAAATATGACGATGAAGTACGGGTTGTGACATTAGGTGATTTTTCTACCGAACTTTGTGGTGGTGTGCATGTTGAGCGCACTGGTGATATTGGCTTACTGAAAATAACCTCTGAATCGGGTATTGCTGCTGGTGTGCGTCGTATTGAAGCCGTAACTGCAACGGGTGCATTGGCATATATTAATGAACAAAGTGCTTGCCTGAATAAAATAGCCGGATTAGTGAAAACTGATGTTGCAAGTGTAGGTAGCAAGGTTGAGCAATTAATTACCCGTTCTAAAGCGTTAGAAAAAGAAATCAGCACACTTAAGCAAGAACTTGCCGCACAGGCAGGATCAGATTTAATTAGCAATGCTATTGATATTAATGGCGTTAAAGTTTTGATTGCCGATTTAAATGGTGTGGAAAGTAAAGCACTTCGCGGTATGGTTGATGAACTTAAAAATAAAATGCAATCAGGTATTATTATGCTTGCTACAGCTAATGACGGTAAAGTTGGTTTAATCGCTGGTGTGACTAAAGATTTAATTGGTCGTGTTAAAGCGGGAGAGTTAGTGAATATGGTTGCTCAGCAAGTCGGTGGTAAAGGTGGCGGACGACCTGATATGGCTCAAGCAGGTGGTAGTCAACCTGAAAACATTACAAATGCTTTAGCCTCTGTTCAACCTTGGTTAACGGAAAAACTGAGTTAAATTTACTATATTAAAATTATATTTTGAAAAACCAATTAAATTATTTGATTGGTTTTTTTTTACCTCTTTTTTATTTAAAAATTCGAATTTCGTTCTCTTTGTGTTTTTTATGTTATTTAGTTGTTAATCATTATGAAAACCTGCAATAAACTGCAAAAAATAGCATAAAAAAACAACTTTTAGCTCTGTTCAAAGTTAAGATAAGCTTGGTAGAATAAGCAGATATTTGTTGAGTGTTTAGCATAGGAGCTTAAAACTTAACAAAAAGTGGACTTTTTCATAATATTTACTATTACTTATAGTGTATTAAGGAAAAAATAGACTAATTTCATATATTACTAGCTTATATATATTTATTTAGTGGATCTCAATTTAAAGAAAAGGAAGATGTAAATGTTAATATTAACACGACGCGTTGGTGAGACATTAATGATCGGTGACGAAGTCACTGTAACTGTCTTAGGCGTTAAAGGAAATCAGGTACGAATAGGTGTTAATGCGCCGAAAGAAATCTCAGTGCACCGTGAAGAAATTTACATGCGTATTCAAGCTGAGAAAGATGAAAATGAAACATCTGGTAACGTATAATTTATAATCCTTAGTTTAACGTTTTTTAAAAAGCACCATATTTGTTGGTGCTTTTTTTATTTTAAATAAGAAAATGATTGAAAATTGATGATTTTGTTTGAATTGTCAACAAACAGTACAAAAACATAAATTAATTGGCAAAAATGTTTGACTTATTTTTAAGATCCATTAATATTCGCACCCACTGGAGAGGTGGCCGAGTGGCCGAAGGCGCTCCCCTGCTAAGGGAGTATCTGGTTTATAGCCGGATCGAGGGTTCGAATCCCTCCCTCTCCGCCATTATTTACCTAGTGTAATTAATGACAGTGAATCTTTGACTAAGATTTAAAAATTAGTTTATCGGGTAAGTAACGATATAAAATACATCTTAAATTGCGGACGCGTAGCTCAGCTGGATAGAGTACCTGGCTACGAACCAGGCGGTCGCAGGTTCGACTCCTGCCGCGTCCGCCACTTTTTTTCTTTTATAGAGTGAAAGTGGTAAAAGAACGAAGAACAGCTACTATTAAGGTTGTATAAAGAAATTTTTAGACCGCGGACGCGTAGCTCAGCTGGATAGAGTACCTGGCTACGAACCAGGCGGTCGCAGGTTCGACTCCTGCCGCGTCCGCCACATTCTCTTTTGAGAGTAAATAAACCTAGCTTCGGCTGGGTTTTTTTATGCGTAAAATTTATGAGAGTGTAAAATCACGGAGGCGGTGTCAGCTAGATAGCTTCTGCCTTTAATAAGAGAAAGTGAAAACTGGCTACGAACCAGGCGCTAATACAAGTCAAAGGTTCGACTCCTGCCGCGTCCGCCACATTCTCTTTTGAGAGTAAAAAAACCTAGCTTCGGCTGGGTTTTTTTATGTTTGGAGTTTAGTGAAAGTGTAGACCGTGGACGCGTGGCTCAACTAGATAGCTAATCGGAGAATTAAATAAAATTATCGTTTAGCAATAATATCTTCTGAAATATCACTCACATTAGTTACTCCAGTTAATGCCATCGCCACGCGCATTTCGTTTTCAAAAATGTTTAGCAATTGGTTTACACCTTGTTCGCCGTTTGCAGCCAGTGCATATGCCCAAGCACGACCTAGCATACATGCATCTGCACCCAAGGCTATTGCCTTCACCACATCGAGACCACTACGAATACCGCCATCAACAATGATCTTACACGTTTTGTTAACAGCTTTAGCTATTTCAGGTAGTACATCAAGTGTTGCTTGGGCACTATCGAGTTGCCGTCCGCCATGGTTTGACACCACAATGGCATCAGCTCCTATTTTTACCGCCTCTTTAGCATCATCGCAGTCTAGTATGCCTTTTATTATCAAATTTCCTGACCAATTATCACGGATCCAGCTCAGATCTTGCCAAGTCATACTGGCATCAAATTGGCTATCGACCCAGCCTTTAAAATCATCCAGTGAATTAGCGTTTGGAACAGCATCAGTTAGGTTACCAAAAGTTAAGGGTTTCCCCTTTATGGCTACATCCCAAAGCCATTTAGGATGGCTTGCAATATCAACAACTCGTTTTAATTTACCAAGTAAAGTATTCCTATTATTACTTGAACTCAATCCATTGCGTATATCACGGTAGCGGTCACCTAAGACAGGTAAATCAACAGTTAAAATAAGTGTGTTGCAACCTGCTTGCTTGGCGCGTTGTAATAAACTTAAGGCATAACTACGATCTTTTATAACATAAAGCTGAAACCAAAATGCTTGATTCGTTTCTGCTTGTAACTCTTCAATAGAGCAAATGCCAACAGTAGAAAGGCAAAAAGGGATTTGGTGTTTGTTGGCTGCTGCTAGCGCTTGTTGTTCTCCGCGGTTGGCATAACAGCCCGCTAGACCAACAGGACCTAAAATTAAAGGCATATTAAGATCACTTTCAAACAAGGTGCTGCGAAGATCTATATTGCTCACATCTCGTAATATTCTCTGTCGCAAATGCAGTTGTGAAAAAGCATTAAGGTTATTAGCTAAAGTGACTTCTTGGTAACTGCCACCATCAATATAGTCAAATAACTGTTGGGGTAAACGGTTTTTAGCCAAAAGGCGAAAGTCAGCAGTATTTGCCGGTGCAATACCTAAACTGTGTTTTGTCATTTAAATACTTTAATTTTAGATAGTATGAAAAACATCCTAATTTAGTTTGCTTTATTTAACAAGTTGGTGAAAGGTTTAACTTTGAAATGAATATTATGCATTGATGATGAATAAAACACCCTTTAATGTATACTGTATAATATCAGTGTTTTTACCTTCTAATACCCGATATTCACACAAATGATATTGTATACAATATCTCTTTTATGCAATTCTCTTTGAATAATTAATAAAAAAGACTGAATATTCCTCTTTTTGGTACTTGACGAGTGATTATTTTTCTGAAACTGCAAAATAATGTTTGTTTTTAAGAATTGGAGTGATTATTCTAATTTTATAAATTTTCGAATGAGGTTGAAAAATGAACATTATGGAACAGCAATTTTTAGAAGCTGGTACACTTATGCTCGCGGGAATGGTATTCGTATTTGCTTTTTTAAGCTTACTTATTATCTTTATTAATACCGTGTTGGCAAAATTAGCAATTAGGTTTCCTGAACCCACTGTTTCAACACCAAATCGCTCGAATAAGCCAAAAAACAATGCAGCAAATGGTGAAATTTCACCTGCTATTGTTGCTGCAATAAGCGGAGCTGTTACTCGCTATCGCCAACAACACTCTCAACAACCTTCTTCTTCACAGAAGTCTAAGAAATAAGGGTACAATCATGAGCAAACCATTAGGTATTACTGAAGTTGTCTTAAGAGATGGTCACCAATCAATTTTAGCAACTCGTCTTCGCCTAGAAGATATGTTGCCGATTGCTTCAGTGTTAGATGAAGTAGGTTATTGGTCAATTGAATCATGGGGCGGGGCAACATTTGATTCTTGTATTCGTTATTTAGGTGAAGATCCTTGGGAACGTATTCGTGCTTTGAAAAAAGCGATGCCAAAAACTAAGCAGCAAATGTTGTTCCGTGGTCAAAACATTTTAGGTTACCGTCATTATGCTGATGATGTAGTAGAAAAATTTGTTGAACGTGCCCATGTTAACGGTATTGATGTTTTTCGTATTTTTGATGCCATGAATGATGTACGTAACTTGCAAACATCAATTAAAGCGGCTGTTAAAGTAGGCGCACATGCGCAAGGCACCTTAAGCTATACCGAAAGCCCTGTGCATACACTTGAAGGCTGGTTAACTATGGCTAAGCAGCTTGAAGATATGGGTGCGCATTCTTTATGTATTAAAGATATGTCAGGCTTGTTAAAGCCTTATGATGCGGCTGAATTAATCAGCAAATTAAAAGAAACGGTTTCTTTACCTATTGCTTTGCACTGTCATGCAACAACAGGTTTAAGTATTGCAACACAAATGAAAGCGATAGATAGTGGTATTGACGTCATTGATACTTCCATTTCTTCAATGAGTATGACTTATGGTCATTCGCCAACAGAGACTATTGCATCAATCGTTGAAGGTAGTCAGCGTGATAGCGGTTTAAATGTTGAAAAAATGGCTGAGGTTGCGGCTTATTTTCGTGATGTTCGAGAAAAATATGCAGAATTTGAAGGCAGTTTAAAAGGTGTTGATGCACGAATTTTAACTGCGCAAGTACCTGGTGGCATGTTAACTAACATGGAAAATCAACTCAAAGAGCAGGGTGCAGCAGATAAGTTTGATGAAGTATTAACTGAAATTCCTAAGGTTCGTAAAGATTTAGGTTATATTCCTCTAGTAACACCCACTTCGCAAATTGTCGGTACTCAAGCTGTTTTGAATGTTTTAACCGGTGAGCGTTATAAATCTATTACTAAAGAGACTACCGGTGTTTTAAAAGGTGAGTATGGCGCTACTGCTGCTCCGGTTGATGCGGAATTACAAGCACGCGTTTTAGACGGGCAAGAGGTGGTTACTTGTCGTCCTGCTGATTTACTCGACCCAGAAGTAGATAAGCTATCAATTGAACTACAAAGTTTAGCTAATGAAAAGAGCATTAAGTTAGCCGATGAAGTGATTGATGATGTGCTTACTTACGCTTTATTCCCGCAAATTGGCTTGAAATTTTTAGAGAACAGGAATAATCCTACAGCTTTTGAACCTATTCCAACCAAAACAAGCGCTAAAGCAGTTGTCTCTAATGAACCTAAACCTGCAACTGAACCTGAAAACTATGCCGTAAGTGTTGATGGCAAAGTCTATGATGTTATTGTTGCGCCAGGTGGCTCTATTGACTCGATTACCCATCCTGCTGGGGATGATGCCATAAAGCAATCTGCGTCTATATCAGCTGAAGAAACCCTTAATGCGCCACTATCTGGAAATATTTTCAAAGTTCTTGTTAAAGAAGGCGATGCTGTTGAAGCTGGTGATGTTGTTATTATCATGGAAGCAATGAAAATGGAAACCGAAATTCGCGCTGTAAATGGTGGCGTAGTTACTAATTTGCATACCAAAGAAGGTGACTCTGTTGCTGTTGGTGATGCCTTACTTAGTTTTTCGTAGGGGATTCCATGGATTCGTTAAATAGATTATGGCTATCAACTGGCTTAGCTAATTTTGAGTCAGGTCAAGTGATCATGATGTTAGTTGGGTGTGGTTTACTTTATCTTGCTATCGCTAGAAATTTTGAACCGCTATTATTGTTACCTATGGGGTTTGGTGCAATATTGACCAATATTCCTGTTGCTGGTTTTACTGAGGCAGGTGGCTTTTTAAACTATGTCTATCATGGTGGCATTGAAACCGGTATTTTCCCATTAGTTATTTTTATGGGGGTAGGTGCAATGACTGATTTTGGCGCCCTAATTGCTAACCCTAAAACTTTATTGTTAGGCGCTGCTGCACAAACCGGTATTTTTGCCACCTTGTTTGGCGCAATAGCGCTCAATACAATTCCAGGTATCGAATTTACCTTAAAAGATGCCTCTGCTATTGCTATTATTGGTGGTGCTGATGGGCCTACGGCTATATTTTTAGCAACTAAGCTTGCACCAGAGTTACTTGGTGCTATTGCGGTAGCCGCATATTCATATATGGCATTGGTGCCAATTATACAGCCGCCAATTATGAAAGCGTTAACATCTGAAGAAGAACGTAAAATTGAAATGGCACAGCTTCGTCCAGTAACTAAAATTGAAAAAGTTATTTTCCCTTTAGCGGTATTATTAATGGCTATTTTCTTTTTGCCAGCAGCAACCCCATTAGTAGGTATGTTCTGTTTAGGCAACTTGATGCGTGAATCAGGTGTTGTGGATCGTTTAAGCTCAACGGCTCAAAACGAATTAATTAACATTACCACTATTTTACTAGGCTTAGGGGTTGGTTCAAAATTGAGCGCCGAGGCATTTTTAAATGTTGAAACCTTAGGGATTTTAGGCCTAGGTGCTGTTGCATTTTCTATTGGTACGGCTTCTGGGGTGTTAATGGCTAAGTTAATGAATAAACTTTCAAAAGAACAAATTAACCCACTCATTGGTGCTGCAGGTGTTTCTGCTGTTCCTATGGCGGCGCGTGTGGCTAATAAGGTTGGTTTAGAAGCGAATCCGCACAACTTCTTACTAATGCATGCCATGGGACCAAATGTTGCTGGAGTACTTGGCTCTGCAGTTGCGGCAGGGATTTTATTAGCACTTGTTGGCGGTTAGTATTATCGCTAAATGAAATGAAAAAGTGGTTTATAAATTACAAGGGAAGCGAATGATAAAACTTGTTCCTTCCCCAAGGGTGCTAGAGCATTCAATACTCCCCTGTAAAGACTGGTTCACTAAATTATAAACAATGTGCATACCTAAACCACTGCCACCTTTACCACGTTTTGTGGTAAAAAAAGGTTCAAAAATATTTGTTAAATTTTCCTCAGATATTCCACAGCCAGAGTCTTTGAATTGCAGGTGAATATGTTTACCTTGTTGTTCCACGTTAATGACTATTAAGCCTTGCTTATCATTTTCAAAGCCGTGAATAATGGCATTCATGACTAAATTAGTGATAATTTGCGCTATGGCTCCCGGTGACGTTTTGATGGTTAAATCATCAGGGCAGTTAAGCTCAATTTTACATTGACATTGTTTTATTTGAGGTTGAAGGCTGGCGAGAATTTCATGAAAGTAATGTTTCAGTTCAAATTCCCGAATTTCTTCATTTGATTGATCTACAGCTACCTCTTTAAAGCCTTGAATTAAATTTGCCGCCCTTTGTAGGTTTGATCTGATTAATCTAGTGCTATCGACGGTTGCATTAGTATGATTTACTAAAACTTGTTTGGAAATACTGTTACTTTCATAAAGCTTAGAAAATTCATCGGTGGTATCTTGTAAAAAAGATGATGCGGTAATAGCAATACCAATTGGAGTATTTATTTCGTGAGCAACCCCCGCAACCAAACGGCCAAGTGATGCCATTTTTTCAGTTTGAATTAACTGCTCTTGAGTATTTGTTAAATTTTTAATAGATTGCTCTAATTCGGCGGTACGTTCTTTTACTCGTTGTTCAAGCGCATTTCTAGAATCAAGTAAATCTTTATTTGTTCTTCTCATTTCTGTTGAAATTAGCCATGCAAGGTAACTAATAAAAGAGAATATAATGACTAATAAAGTTGCTGCATCTAAGTTGCTGTCAGCACTACTATTGTGGATATAACCAATTTCATTGAAATAGCCGATAGCTAAAATATTGATGGTAACAAATGAGTAGATATAAATGGAAAAACGCTGACTCCCCATAAGCAGTGATACCATGATGATCGCAGGGAAAACCATCAAAACTTCATCATGCAGCCCATTATATTTCCACGCAAAACCAAGAAGAAGAATAGTAAGAAGCGATAAAAGCCAATTGCTACCGAGCTCTGTTTTACCTTTTAACGCTAAAAAATAAACAGGAGCCATTGCAATCATGGCAATCACAATAACTGCCATTAACATCCATGAATTATAAAACAGCCGTTGGATGCCAGCAATGAGTAGAATGACTTCGACCGCCCAAAATATTTTGATTAGCCGGTTGATTTTAATTTTATGCTCTATGTTGTCACAGCTTGAATTTTTACTAGTCATTTAATCCTTCATTCATCTGAGTATAAACTAGAATATCAGTTTGAATGCATTTTTAAGAGTAAACCTAGGGGTGCAATTTAAAATTAGACCAACTATTATCCTGCTTTTCAAAACATACTCTGTCATGTAAGCGACTTGCTCTACCTTGCCAAAACTCAATGTATGTTGGTTTTACGCGCCATCCCCCCCAAAATTCAGGATGTGGCACTTCACCTTGGGCATACTTATCGCTAAATTGTGCCATTCGTTCTTTAAGCTCGTTATCATGGCTTAAACGCTTACTTTGTTTTGAAGCCCAAGCGCCAATTTGACTGCCTCGATCACGACTATGAAAATAATTAGCAGACTCTTGTTGGCTAACTTTTTCTACTGTGCCTTCTATGCGTATTTGGCGTTGCAAAACATTCCAATGAAAAAGTAAAGCAACCTTACTGTTTTCTTCTAGTTCATGACTTTTTCTACTGCCAAAATTGGTATAAAAGACAAAACCTTGTTCATCAAACTCTTTTAATAACACCATGCGAGAACTAGGCTGTCCTTCAAGGCTACAACTACTAACAGACATGGCTTCAGGGAGTAAAATACCTGACTTGTTTGCATCTTCAAACCATTGCTTAAATAAAGGTAGTGGTGTTGAATTAGTTGGAATTTCAGGTAAAGGTAAAGCCACACCTTGCCCAAAAGTAAATAGGCAACGAAGCTTCTCAAATAAAGTCATAAGATAAATTATAGTTCAAAATAAAAAAGATATTTTATCAGTAAACTAATGAAAAAAAAGTGATAGTTATCAATGTATGAATTAATTAACTATCACCATATGATTTTTATTTATGATTATCCATGTAATCAAGTGTTAAATTAGTTAATAGTTTTACGCCTAACTCCATGCCACTTTCATCAATTTTAAACTCTGGGGTGTGGTGATCAGGTGCTTGTTCTGCGGGTGTTTTTTTTGAGCGACCGCCAACAAACAAATACAAACCGGGGACCTTCTCTTGAAAGAAAGAAAAATCTTCAGCGCCGGTAACCGGATTAGTTACTTTGGTATTCTCTGCCCCGGCTGTTGCTTGTAATGTTGGTAGCATTTCAGCCATTAACTCTTCATTGTTATAAGTAATAGGATAGCTGTAATCAAGCGGTAGCGTTACGGTTGCTTGGGCATTCATACTTTTAGCAATACTTGTTGCTTTATTGTGTACTGATTTATGGATAAGTGTGCGAATATCAGGGTTTAGTGTACGAATAGTGCCCACTAGCTCAACTTCACTGGGAATAATATTAGAGCGTGTGCCGCCGTGGATCATACCCACAGTAACCACCGCTGCACTGTCTATTAGCTCTACTTCACGACTAACAACAGTTTGTAATCCCATGATGATTTGCGCTGAGGTGACAATAGGATCGACACTATTCCAAGGATAAGCACCGTGCGATTGCTTGCCTTTAACAATGATTTTAAATGGGTCAACCGCTGCCATAATTCCGCCTGAACGATAATGTACTGTGCCTACTTCTTTACCTGAGCTAATGTGTAAGCCAAAAATAACATCAACATTTGGCTTAGTTAGTACACCTTCTTTTACCATCACTTCAGCGCCACCCGTTTCACCTCTTGGCGCACCTTCTTCGGCAGGCTGAAAAATAAATTTAACTTTGCCATGCAGTTTATCTTTCATTGACGTTAAAATTTTTGCCGCACCCATTAACATCGCAATGTGGGTATCGTGTCCACACGCATGCATAACACCAACATTTTGGCCGTTATAGGTGGACGTTACTTTGGAAGCAAAAGGTAAGTCAACAGTTTCAGTGACAGGTAAGCCGTCAATGTCAGCACGAAGCGCAACAACAGGGCCAGGTTTGCCTGAATCTAATATGGCAACAACGCCAGTGCTTGCAACACCTGTTTGTACCTCTAAGCCTAAAGAGGTTAAATACTTAGCAATAGTTTTTGCCGTTTCAAACTCTCTATTAGAAAGTTCAGGGTGCTGATGGAAGTGGCGTCGCCATTTTATCACATCATTTTGAATTTGCGTGGCCATAATTGCTACATCGGCAGCACTAGAGTGTTCTTTGGCTTGAATACCTTGGCTGGTACTTGCTAATAGTACTAATGGTAGGAGTGTGTTGGTGATAAGTTTGCTTTTATTTGTTTTGTTTTTAGGTGAAGTTATCATGGTTTAGACTTTTATTGTTATTAAATTTAAGATAACTAAACCATACTTTATTTCTTTTATAAACACGAATTTTACTTAATCTAAGCCTTAGGCAAACTACCAATCGTCTTCATCATCTAATAATTCTTTTAGTCGCTTTTTCTCCATTAGTTCATCGATACGCTTACGGGCGAGTAAGTTTTTTTGTGCCTGCTCTTGAGCTTTCTTTTCAGCAAGCTCAAGAGATTCAATGTCTGTTTCAGGTTCAACAGGATCATTGCTTTCATTTATATCATCTAAAAAGTTGTCTTCATCAACCATTGGCTTTGCTCTAAAAAATGCCTCTATCAATATCAACATAGGCAAGGAATAATAGATTTTCAAACTATTTATCGTTAATTTTTCTATTTTATTTTATTGGTGTCAACCCTATTGCTTGTTAAACTATTGCGCCATATAAAGTTAATTATTAACTGTAAATTTCAATGTTAAATAAAAAGTTTGTGCAATGGTTTGTCAATTTTCAGCAACAAGCGTTTATGTTAAATGAGCGCCGCTTGCTTGTGCTTGTTGGTGACAACTATTGGGCTAATACTTTATTAAAAACCATTATTTTTGATCACCAAGAAGGAGCAATAAATAATGGCAAAACTTGTCTGATTTATGGTGACAGTGAACATGTTAAAGCCAATGTTACTAAACAGCGATATCGTGACAAGTTAGGCAGCGAAAGTGACTATGTGATTTTTAATGACAGTGGAAGCAAGGAAGCCTTATCAATAGACGCTTTTGCAGCCTTGTCTGGTACGTTAGTAGCAGGGGGTGTTTGTTTTCTGTTAGTCGAAAATAACGTTCAAATGAAGACTAGCCTTTTTTATCAACGTTTTTTTAATTTAATAAATAATTTTTCAGCCCATGTTGTGCTTGAACAAAAAGCACAACAACAGTCACTGCCTTTGCTTGAATTAGCACAAGCCAATGAGGTAAACACCTTAGGTAAAGCTCAAACAACTCTAGCATATGGTTGTGTGACCCAAGAGCAGCTAATTGCTGTTGAAGCGGTTATAAAAGTGTTGCAAGGTAAAAGAAATAAGCCATTAGTTTTAACGGCTGATAGAGGCCGAGGTAAATCTTCTGCTTTGGCGATTGCCTGTGCGCAACTACTGAAAACAACCAGCAAGAATAATAAGCTACGCATAGTTATTACGGCGGCAGATGTAGGCTCTTTAGCTGTATTTTTTAAACAATTAGTGCATAGCTTTCCTGATGGTAAATTAGAAAATACTAAATTGAGCACTAACCAAGGCGTTATTGAATTTATTGCCATTGATCAACTGCTAAAACAAGCAACTGATGCAAGTTTAGTGTTAGTTGATGAAGCGGCCGGTATTCCTATTTATTTACTTGAGCAATTACTACTGAATTATTCTCGCTTGGTTTTTGCTAGCACGATTCATGGTTATGAAGGTGCAGGGCGAGGTTTTACATTAAAATTTCAGCAGATATTAACCAATAAATATCCTAAGTGGCAAAGTTTACACATTAAAGAGCCTATTCGTTGGCGTGCAGGGGATCCATTAGAGCGACTAGTTTTTGATGCCTGTTTGTTAAATGCCGAGCTAGCCGATATTAATGTAAAAACGCAAAAAATATCAGTGTCGACATTAGTTTTTAAGTGTTTTAGTGCCGAAGAGCTTGTGACCAACGAATTGTTGTTTAAACAAATATTTGCCGTATTAGTTACTGCGCATTATCAAACTAAGCCCAGTGATGTGCAAATGTTGTTAGATAACAAACAAGTACAACTTGTTTGTTTGTTATCAGAAATAGAGATGCAACAGCAAGTGGTGGCGGTGGCATTACTGATTAATGAAGGGCGTTTTAACGGCAATACTATGTCACCCGAAGAAGTTAACGCAGTAAACCAATCTAAACGCCGTTTGAAAAATCATTTTGTGCCGCAATCATTACTAACCCAATGTGGTATCGAGTATGCTTTTGATTACCATTATTTACGTGTTATGCGCATTGCTGTACATCCTCAGTTACAGCAACAAGGGCTGGGCTCATTCTTTTTAGATAAAATAGTCGAATTTTCAATGTTACAAGGTGCTGATTTTCTCGCATCGAGTTTTGGCGCAACCAAAGCGTTGTTATCCTTTTGGTTAAATAAAAACTTTCAATTAGCGCGAATGGGTTTTAACAAAGACAAAGCCAGCGGTGAACAATCAGCATTGGTATTAAAAGCACTTTCTAAAAAAGGTGAACTTGCTCTTACTGACATTAATAGTGAGTTTTATCGAAGTTTTGATTATTTGCTAACAGATGAATACAAATACTTAACTGCGGAGTTAGTGTCACTTATTTTACATCACTGCTCGCAGGATCTTATAACCCCCTTAAGTGTACGTGATGAGGAAAATGTAAAAGCTTTTTCTCTAGGGTATCGGCAATACTCAAGCTGCGTGCTTAGTTTACACCTTTGGTTGAAACATCAGCTTACTCACCAAATAGCCCTTGACGATGAAAAGTTGTTAGTATTAATCAGTCGTGTTTTGCAAAAGCACAGCATTAGTGATGTTTGTGCTAATTATGGATTTACCGGTAAAAAAACTGTTGAAAAATTCATTAGAAATGAAATAGGAGAGCGACAAACATGAGCGTTGCCATTTGTGTTGAGGCATTAACAAAAAAATACCAAGATGTTATTGCCGTTGACGATATAAGCTTCACTGTTAAACAAGGACACTGCTTTGGCCTTTTAGGGCCAAACGGTGCTGGTAAAACGACTACTATTGAAATTATGGAAGGCATCATTGCCGCTACTTCGGGATCAGTTGGTTATGTGAAGGGTGAAAATCAAAGTAAAGAAGTTGACAGCAGTATTTCGCAGCAAATTGGTATTCAATTTCAACACACCGCCTTGCAAGATTTTTTAACGGTTAAAGAAACGCTAAAATTATTTGCTTCTTTTTACCAACACACATTAGCACAAGATAAAATTATTGAACTCTGTGATTTAAGTGATTTTTTAAACCGAGATAATAGGTTACTTTCTGGTGGGCAAAGACAGCGATTATTGCTAGCGCTAGCACTCATTAACGATCCTGAAATTATTTTTTTAGATGAACCAACTACCGGACTAGATCCTCATGCCAGACGAAATTTTTGGCAACTGATCAAAAATATCAAAGCGC